>Ga0123337_10000429_pt1 | contig 71619 bp, 60 predicted proteins | sample frozenSSSSmetaG_FD_89792 | JGI IMG/M metagenome (GOLD analysis project Ga0123337, IMG submission 89792) | Glacier valley bacterial and archeal communities from Borup Fiord, Nunavut, Canada, to study Microbial Dark Matter (Phase II) -... | ecosystem: Environmental > Aquatic > Freshwater > Ice >...
CTCATGACGCGGATGAAACCCAACCGGGTACTGGCCCTATTTTCGATGGGAGCCGTAGCGATGGTGGCGCTGGCCATGCTGACGGATGGCCTGACGGCGGTCATTGCGCTCAGTTTCACCTACTTCTTCCAGAGTATTATGTTCCCGACCATTTTCGCGCTGGCCACCAAGAACCTCGGCGCAGAATCTAAAATTGCGTCGTCGCTGGTAATTATGAGTATTGTAGGTGGTGCCCTGATGCCACTGGTAGCCGGTGCCTTGTTTGCGTATGGCCCCATCTACGCACTCATTGTGCCGCTGATATGCTTTGCCTACATCGTTTACTACGCCATGCAGGGCTCCCGCGTCCGGGTCGCTGATTTGTACAGCGCCAACGTACCGCCGGAGATTGTCCCTTAAGAATGAGTTGTGAAGCTGGCTCACGCCGGAGATTTACCGGAGGAACTTTACAACCCTGTAACTTTACAACTTTGGTACTATTGGGTAAGTAGAGGTAAGCCGATCAATAATTTTACGCTTCATTTATGCGCTATTACCTCACTCTCGACCTAAAAGACGACCCGGTTTTGATTGCCGAATACGAACGGTTGCACGAACGGCTCCGGCCCGAAATTGAACAGAGTATTCGGGAAGCGGGTGTACTGAACATGGAAATTTACCGGATAGGCAACCGCCTGTTTATGGGCATGGACACCGACGATACGTTTTCGTTTGCGGCCAAAGCAGCCGCCGATGCCGCCAATCCCGCCGTGCAGGAATGGGAAACATTCGTCTGGCAATACCAGCAGGCCCTGCCCTTTGCCAAACCCGGCGAAAAGTGGGTCCTGATGAATCAGATTTTCGCCTTAAATCAATGAGTGAATGAGTGAATTGCGAATGAGTGAATACCTCCGGCGAAGCCTGCTTGCGTAAGCAATATTCACTCATTCACAATTCGCTCATTCACTCATTAACACTATGAACGTCGCCTTATTTATTCCCTGTTACGTTGACCAGTTTTACCCGCAGGTGGGCGTGGCTACTATGCGGCTGCTCGAACGGGCGGGCGTGACCGTGTCGTTTCCGATGACGCAAACCTGCTGCGGACAGCCAATGGCCAACGCCGGCTGCGAGTCGGACTCGATTCCGGTGTACGAAAACTACGTCCGCACCTTTGCCGACTATGACTACATCGTGGCCCCGTCGGGTAGCTGCGTGTATCACGTTCGCAAGCACTTCAACATCATCGAGCAAACGCCCGCCGTGCAGCACGTGCGCGAACGAACCTACGAACTCGTGCAGTTCCTGACCGACGTGCTGGGCATCACCACCTTCGACGCCGAATTTCCGTACCGGGTAGGCATTCACCAGAGTTGCCACGGGCAGCGCGGGCTGCGGCTCGGTACCGACTCCGAACAGTCGCCAAACCGGGAAAGCCAACTAAGTAAGTTACTGACACAGGTGCGGGGGCTGGAACTTATCACGCTGGACCGGTACGACGAATGCTGCGGGTTTGGCGGAGCCTTCTGCGTGTCGGAAGCCGCCGTATCGGGCAGGATGGGGCAGGACCGCGTGGCCGACCACCTCAAAAATGGGGCGCAGGTCATTACCGGGGGCGATGTATCGTGTCTGATGCATATGGAAGGCATAATCCGGCGCCAGAAACTCCCCCTGCGCGTCATGCACATAGCTGAGATTCTGGCGGGCAGTACGCTGTAAACATGCCAAACCTGTATATCATGGCCGGACCCAACGGTGCCGGAAAAACAACCGCTGCTTACACACTGTTACCCGAAGTTATGAAGACGAAGGAGTTTGTGAATGCCGACGAGATTGCGCGTGGTCTATCGCCATTCAACGTCGAGTCGGTAGCGTTTGAAGCGGGGCGACTGATGCTCAAACGTATCGATTATCTCCTGGAACAGAAAGTGGACTTCGCGCTCGAAACGACGCTGTCAACCCGGTCATACGTTTCATTGATTCGTCGGGTGCAACAAATAGGTTACACCGTCAGTCTGTTTTATTTCTGGATACCATCGGCAGATATGTCAAAAACACGGGTGGCGCAACGGGTTTCGCGCGGTGGTCATAACATACCGCCAGAAGTTATTGAACGCCGATATGGTCGAAGCGTGTGGAACCTGACCAATCTGTATACCCTTGTCTGTGATCGCTTTACAGTATTCGACAATTCGCAGCCGGAACCGAAGCTCGTGACAACGGGCGGAATGTATCAACCAACCGATGTGTTGGAAGTAGAAACCTGGTTAACCATGCTGAGCCATGAACATAGCTGAAGAGAAAACAACGATTCCTACCACAGAACAAGTGATGGCGGGTATGCGCCGTGCCGTGCAGAAAGTGATTGAGCAGGCTAAGCGCGACGATGCCGAACTGGTCATTGCCGATAAAGATGGTAAACCCGTACTGGTTAAAGCCCGTGAATTATGAGTCATTCTGAAGCCGCTGATAAATTTACCGCCGACGTTGACCGCACCACCTGGCACGACGGTGCCCTCTGGTTCGTACGCCAAAAGCGCGACCGCATGGCCTACGCCCTGCCCGAGTGGGAAGACCTGCGCGAACTGGCCTCGCAAATCAAAAACCACGCCCTCAGCCGGTTAGACGATTATTTGACCGAATTTGAGCGTAACGCCGTCGCCAACGGCATTCACATACACTGGGCCGCCAACGCACAGGAACACAACGAAATCGTGTTGCAGATTGCCAGACAGCGTTGTCCCGACCTTGACCGGCCCATTCGGTTAGTCAAGAGCAAGTCGATGCTGACGGAGGAATGCCACCTGAACCCGTATCTGATTCAGAATGGCGTGGAGGTGGTTGATACGGATTTGGGCGAGCGGATTATTCAGTTCAACGACGAGCCGCCGAGCCATATCGTCCTGCCCGCCATTCACCTCAAAAAAGAGGACGTTGGCCGGATATTCCACAAGCACCTCGGCACACCCGAAGGCGAAAGCGACCCGCAGTTCCTGACCGAAACCGCCCGCCAACACCTGCGTGGCCACTTCGTAGCAGCAGATATTGCCCTGTCGGGTGTGAACTTCGCCATTGCCGAAACGGGCGGGTTTGTGGTCTGCACCAATGAAGGCAACGCCGACCTAGGCATCACGCTGGCCCCGGTACACATTGCCAGTATGGGTATCGAAAAGGTCATCCCCAAACTCGAACACCTCGGCGTGTATACCCGTTTGCTGGCCCGCTCAGCCACGGGGCAGTTTTCTACTACGTACACCAGCCATTTTCATAAACCCCGCGCCGGTCAGGAACTGCACGTCATTATTGTGGACAACGGGCGGGTAGAACAACTGGGGCGGCCTGACTTCCGGGCGTCGCTGAAATGCATCCGTTGCGGAGCCTGCATGAACACCTGCCCGGTCTATCGGCGCAGCGGAGGCCATAGCTACGACTATACCGTACCGGGTCCCATTGGTTCGATTCTGTCGCCTAATGTGGACCTGAAAAAGCACAGCACCCTCCCGTTTGCCAGTACGCTCTGCGGCTCGTGTTCGGACGTTTGCCCGGTCAAAATCGACATTCATGTCCAGTTGTACAAGTGGCGGCAAATTGTGGGGCAAGAGAAAGTCATGGCGCGTGGCAAGCGCGTGGGCATGCAGGCACTGGCGCAGGTACTGGCGCGTCCTAAACTCTACGCCCGGCTCGGCAAAGTGGCCCGGCGGGTGCTGGCCAGCACGCCCTACGCTCTGAGCCACAACGGCACCATTAACCCCTGGGCCATTGCCCGCGAACTACCCGAACCGCCCAAAAAGAGCTTCCGCGAATGGTACGCAGACAATCAAAAGTAAACTAAACTACACTAATGCACTGACAGTCAACCTAATAAGTCCTGACACTCCATGATGAGCAGGTCGCCGGTTGCGGCTCTGATGCTCACAAAACCATCCTGAGCCGCTTCGTTGCTGCTGCCGGTGCGGTAGCCGAGGGTCAGCGTTTCGTAGTGCAAATTATAGGTCAGGCCGGTGGTTTCGACGCCCGTAACGGTACCAACCGGTATCAGTGACAGGGGCGTATGGGCCTCGTACCACTTCTCGAAGCGGCCCACGAGCGGGAAGATTTTGGAGTAATCGTCCAGCACCACGATCCTGATCCGGTCTTTGTAGCGAACAATGCTGGTCATGTTCGTAATGCTATGGTCGGCCCGGCGACCGGTAGCCCAGACAATGTTCACCGCCGGGATGCCGCGTTCTATGAGGTACTCAATGCCTTTTTCGAGATCGGTTTTGTTCTGGTCGGGGGCGTGAATAATCTCCAGTGGGTACTGACGCGCCCGTACCGCATCGACGTCTAAGCCGCGATCAAAGTCGCCCAGCAATACGTCGATGTTTATGCCAAGATCCAACACCCGCCAGATGGCACTATCCAGCACCACCACAATGGGGCTCCATTCCAGCAACTGACCAAGCAACTCATATTGACAGGCTTCGCCGTTGGCAATCAGCAGCGCGGGTTCCTGCTCGTCGCGGACAATGTGGTGGGAAGACATGGCTTCACAAATACCCCGCGCTTTTCAGGGCAAGTTCTACGTCGGCGGGGTCATCGACGGGCTGGCTCTGGTAGGCGGTTGCGATGAGTTTGATGCGATACCCGGCTTGGAGCCAGCGCAGTTGCTCCAGCCCTTCGGCCCGTTCGAGGGCGGACGGTGGCAATGCGGTAATGCGGGCCAGCACGTCGGCGCGGTACGCGTAAAGACCCACGTGCCGGTGATAAGCGTGGTGTTCGTGCCAGTGTTCGGGAGCCACATGGCGCAGGAACGGAATGGGCTGACGGCTGAAGTACAGGGCCTCGTGCTGCGCGTTGAGGATAATCTTGGCCTCGCCGACGCTGTGCAGCACGGCCGCCGAATCGACCGACGCCATCTGGGTTGCCAACTCAACGGCACCATCCAGCATACGGACCAATTCGTCAATCTGCGCGGGGTCGATGAAGGGTTCGTCGCCCTGCACGTTTACGATATAGTTGGCGGGTTCATCGGTAATCTGGCCGTCCTCCACCAGTCGCTGATACGCTTCGAAACAGCGGTCGGTCCCGCTGGGGTGGTCCGAGCGGGTCATCACTACCGTCCCCCCGGCCTGCCTCACTATATCGGCAATGCGTTCATCATCGGTAGCCACGACCACCATCTCCAGCGAACTACGCTGCGCCTGTTCCAGTACCCGCACAATCATGGGTTTACCGCCGATGTCGATGAGCGGTTTGCCCGGAAAACGCGTGGAGCCGTAGCGGGCGGGGATAATGCCGATAATCATAGTCGCCGGAACAAATCTTTCAACCCATCAATCGTGATGACGTCTTTCCAGTTATCGCCGATGGCGTGGAGCCACATGTGCGGCAGGTTGTACGATACCTCGGCCATTTTCGTCAGCGTATCGTCGTCCCAGTCTTTGGCCAGACCCTGCGGCAGGTCAATGTTGTGGTACGCCACCATCTGCTTAAACTCCGCCACACCTTCGGGATAGTAGTCGTCGAGTTGATTCATAATCAGACAGTTGGCGTAGCAGTGGCGCGTACCCAGAATCTTCGACAGGCCGTAGCTTAGTGCGTGGCAAACGCCCACTTCAGAGTACGTCAGGCTCAGACCGCCCATCAATGACGCCACCATGAGTTTGTCGTCGTTTTCGGGCGTTTGGCCTGAACCTTCGCCCAGATACACCTCGCGGCAGAGTTTCATGGACTGCTCGGCAAAGGCGTGCGAATAGGCGTTGTTCATTCGCCCGTTTTCCGACTCTACGCAGTGAATGTACGTATCCATCCCGGTATAGAACCACCAGTTGCGCGGTACGGTAGCGATCAGGTCGGGGTCCAGCACAATCTGGTTGAAGACCGTCCATTCGCATTTCAGGCCCAGCTTTTTCACCGGCCCCGTCAGTACGGCGGTCATGGACACTTCGGCCCCGGTGCCGGAAATGGTGGGTACGCCCACGTGATAGACACCCGGCTTTTTGATGAGATTCAGTCCCTGATACAGCGTTGACGACCCTTCGTTGGTCAGCATCAGCGAGAGGGCTTTGGCAATGTCCATGATACTGCCACCCCCAATACCCACCACCCCCGACGGCAGGCCCTTTTTGGCCAGAATCTCATCGCGCAGTGTGTCGATTTGCTCCGTTGTCGGCTCGTGTTCTTCTACGCTGATGTAATACGTCAAGTCGTTTTCCTGCGCCGGAACGCGGCCTTCGAGGGGTTTTCCTTTAAAATAGTTATCGACCAGAAACACGAAATAACCGTTGTTCTCGGTACGGTGAGGGGCCAAAATGTCGGCCAGTTGGTCGAAGCTGCCGCGTCCGTACACGGTTTTTTCGATGCCTTTGAAGTTTTTATGAATCGGTCGCGTCGCTGTACTTACCATTGTCTGTTTATTCCGTAATCGCTGAAAATTAGGTCTTTAGTTACAATCGGCACTTGCTCGGCGAGTGCCTGAACAATAATGATCCGGTCGAAAGGGTCTTTGTGATGATAAGGCAATGTCTCCAGGCGTAGTATATGGGGCAACCCAATAGGCAATTCCCCCATAAAACCAGAGCAACGCATGTGTATCCAGTAATAAATCCATCACATATATTCGTCAAAATCGCTCAGGGGGGCGTCGAAATCGTCGGAAAGCCACACTTTACCTTTTGCATAACCGAACTCACGTTCTTTTAACTGACCTTTTTCAAGCGGCTGCGGCTGTTTTTTCGCACGCAAAAAGGCAACAAAATCCTCAACCTCCCGGCGTAATTCGGGAGGTAATGAAGTTATTTCGGTGAGCAAGGCTATTGTTGACATACAATGATTACGCTTCCACACTAATCGCTTTCGTGATAGCGTCGCTGATGTTGGCGGCCAGCGCATCGGCTTCGTCGTCGCTCCAGGTGGCGCGGATGCCGAACGAGATGAGTCGTCCAATTACGTCCTGGGCATGAGGAATATCGAGGTTGCTGTAATCCTGCGGTACGCCAAATTTCTCGATGGGCAGGGCCGACGCCGTGTGCATGTGCTTGATATGGTCCCACTGATTGATGAAGTGGTACATATTCGTGAACCAGTAGTTGAAGCCGCCCACGCCAGCCGCGTTCAGTTCAGCTACAGTACGCTGGGCCGCGTCGGTATCGGGCAGCAGCAGGTTGAGGAACGTAGCCGAGTCGCCGTCGGGGTCAGGCAGATGGGCAAACGACAGGCCGGGAATCTCGCCCAGCGAGTTCATAAGCCGTTTTTTGAGTATGTTATTGCGCTCCACAATGGCGGGAACCCGGCGGGTCTGCACCAGACCGACAGCCGCGTGTAGTTCGCTGATGCGGTAGTTGAAGCCCAGAATCGGGTGTTTTTCCATACCCCGGTTGCTGCCGATGTGGTCGTGGCCGTGGTCGGAATACGAATCGGCATACCTGTACGCCTGTTCGTCGTTGGTGACCATTACGCCCCCTTCGCCCGCTGTGGCAATCTTGAAAAAATCGAACGAATACGCGCCGGTCTTACCCCACAGCCCCGTCGATACGCCTTTGTAGCTCGCACCCATCGCCTGTCCCGCGTCTTCGACCAGTATCAGGTTATGCTCATTAATGACAGCCATAATCCCGTCCATATCGGCCATTTGCCCGCACATATGCACCAGACAAACACCCTTAGTGCGTGGGGTAATGGCCTTGCGAATACCCTCGGCGCTCAGGCAAAGCGTCTCATCAATGTCGGCAAAAACGGGCAACGCACCAGCCATCAACACGGCCTCAACGGTGGCTACGTAGGTAAACGGCGGCACAATAACTTCGTCGCCCGCGCCAACACCGGCGGCAATCATAGCACAAAGAGCCGCCGTCGAACCGCTCGACACGGCGTGGGCGTAGTTGGCGCCAACGAGTTTGGCCACTTCGGCTTCAAACTCCCGGGCTTTAAAAATACCGTTCCGCTGCTCGTCGTGATTGTAGCGAAAAAGGATACCGGTATCGAGGACATCGTTAATTTCAGTGCGTTCGGCATCGCCGAAGAATTCCATTCCAGGCATAAGTATGATTTTTTAAGCCACAGAGATGCACCAGGATGCACGGAGGTACACAAAGAAAATTACTCTAAAAAAAGTCTCTGTGAATCTCCGCGCATCCTGGTGCATCTCTGTGGCGAAACCTTTCTACAAAAGTAACGCATTTCGCCTAATACGGCGTTCGGCGATTCAGGGCAGTCCACTCCTGAAATACCGCATCCGCTTCGTCGCGCAGGCAGTTTTGCATCGGAATGCGCCGTTGGTCGCGGGGTTTTTCGATTTCTTCATAAATGAACTGGTCGTCAAAACCCGCCCCGGCCGCATCGGTATGGAACGCGCCATATACAATGCGATCGGGACGCGCCCAGTAAATGGCGCCGAGGCACATAGGGCAGGGTTCGCAGGAGGCATAGAGCGTGCAGCCCGTGAGCTGGAACGTACCCAGTTGCTGGCAGGCATCGCGGATGGCCACCACCTCGGCGTGGGCGGTAGGGTCGTTGGTTAAGGTAACGCGGTTACAGCCCCGGCCCACCACCTCGCCATCGCGCACAATGACGCAGCCAAACGGGCCGCCATGGCCGGCTTCAATGCCTTCACGGGCCAGCTGGATAGCCTCACGGATAAAATCTTCGTCGGTTTTCATTGTTCTTTAACACAGCGGAATGGAGTTTATCACAGAGAAAACGGAGATGTCGTTCACTGAAGAGAAAAAACGCTGTCCTCTCTGTGACAAGCTCGGTTCCTCTGTGTTAAACCAATCTATCGGATAGGCAATACCACCCCTACCCCATTGGGCGTAGCCGAGAGTAGGAACTTCTCCTGTTTATCGCCCCGGTTTTTAAAGATGAAGTAGTTGACCAGGTCGAACGCCAGCAGAAAACCGCCCTGCACCATCACCGACGAGCCGTAGCCGCGTAGCTGGTCGGCCTTATCAGGGTGCGAATTTGCCCGCTCCCGCAAATAGGCCCCGCCAACGATATAAGCAACGTCGAGACCAGAGTTGAGCAGTAACACCTGCTTCATGTTCTCATGTTGCCGCACAGCATCGGCCAGGTTTTCACCGTCGGCAACGCGTTTGCGCGAGCCGAGTAGCCCCGCCCCCGCAATACCGAGGTTGAAGAGATTCCAATAGACGTTCATCTGGTGGAAGTACTTCGCTTCGCCCGATGTCTGCCCGGCAGCAATGCTTCCTACGGCAATATTGGCCAGGGCATAGCCGCCGAGGGTAAGACCCAGCGTTTTCTGATGTTTGATACGCTGCTCGCTAAACTGCCGGAGTGTAGGCGGGGCGTCGTTCCGCTGCGCCGTGGCCGACGTACCGAGCAGTACCGAACCAGCGGCAACGAAGAGTTTTTGAATAGGATTCATGGTTGGTTATTTGCCTATCAACCCCGGATCACGGGCCGTTGTTTACGGGCGCAAACGCATCCGCGTGGCGGGGTCGTTTGCGTTGGTCAGCTCGCGCGGGTCAGGGGCGGTGAGGAGTTGAACGGGGTTGTGCAGCAGAATTTTCCGGGGCGACATTTGTCCGTTTTCCACGGCCTGCCACGCCACCGGATTGAATGCGGGTTCGTAAATACCGAGCAGGGGTTCGGGTAGCAGACCATCGGAATCAAAAAATACCGTGGCCAGCTTTTCGGGGTCGCGACCGGACCTGAGCGCGTTGAGAGAGCGGCTGGTCAGCAACGGCATATCGCAGGCGACCACGAACCACGCACGGGTGGAATTGCATAGAAAGGCCGACAGAATGCCATCGAGCGGGCTGTTGAGGTTGTACGCATCTACAATGCTCATGGCCTGCTCAGCTTCTGTCAGGTCCATCCATTGCCGGGCATTGACCGACCAGTAAATCTGATGACAGTAGGGTCTTAACAACTCGGCCAGGTGATTACGCTGGGGTTTGGCGTGGTAAACCAGCCGGGATTTGTCTTCGCCCATGCGCGAGCTGCGTCCGCCCAGCAACACCAGCCCGTTCGGTAAGTCATGCTTATTCATCGCGTTTAAAATCCCGTTTGCCACCCGTTTTTTCAATTAGTTTGGTTTCGAGAATGATAATATCATGCGACATCGCCTTGCACATATCATACACGGTCAAAGCGGCTACCGTTGCGCCCACGAGGGCTTCCATTTCCACGCCGGTTCGGCCCTCGGTCGAAACGAAGCAGTCGATTATTGCGTCGGTATCAGTGGTTGTGATGGCAATCTGGCAGTTGTCCAGGCCCAGCGAGTGGCAGAGCGGAATCAGATCATCGGTACGTTTGGCGGCCATTGTTCCCGCAATGATGGCGGTCTGAAACACGGGGCCTTTTTTAGTCTGAATGTCAGTACCCGCGTCGTTCAGGTGCTGCATAATATCAGCCCCCAGTGCAACGGTGCTGCGGGCACGGGCAGTCCGGCGCGTAACGGATTTGGCCCCCACGTCGACCATGGCGGGGTTATTTGTGTCGGGATTGATGTGAGAGAGAGACATTGTTTTGACTGATGAATGACGAATGTATAAAAAATGCTTATCATTCATCATTCATCCTAAAAGACATGCTATCTGTTTCCGACGCTTCTGCCATTATCCAGCAAAACCAACTTACGTTGCCCACCGAAACCGTTCCGCTCACCAACGCCACCGGGCGGGTATTGCGCGAAACCGTCCGGGCCGACCGCGACTTTCCACCTTTCGACCGGGTTGCCATGGACGGTATTGCCATTCGCTACACCGACTACGAAACCGGCCAGCGAACCTTTCAGGTTGCCGGGATGCAGCGCGCCGGGCAGGAGCAGCAACAGCTGTCTGACGCCGGAACCTGCCTGGAAGCTATGACCGGGGCCATGCTGCCCGCTGATGCCGATACCATTGTACGGTACGAAGATATCAGCATCACCGACGGTCGGGCAACGGTATTGGTTGACAGTATTCAGGCCGGGCAGAGCATTCACTTTCGGGCCACTGACCGGCGCGCGGGCGACGAGTTACTGCCCATCGGCACCCGGCTCGACGCCACCCAAATTGCCGTAGCGGCATCGGTAGGCATGGCCATACTGACCGTGACGGCACTGCCCCGCGTGGCGTTGATTTCAACCGGCGATGAACTGGTAGATGTGGCTACTACACCCCTACCCTACCAGATTCGGCGCTCCAATACATATATGCTCCGGACGGCTCTGACTTCGGTGGGCATTACGGCTACGCTGCACCATATCGTTGACGATGAAGCTGCGCTGGAAAGCGAACTAACGACGTTGCTGGCCACGCATGACGTCCTGATTCTAAGCGGGGGCGTATCGGCAGGGAAGGCTGATTTTGTGCCGGATGTACTGGCTAAACTGGGTGTACAGAAGCAGTTTCACAAGGTGGCACAACGACCTGGAAAACCGCTCTGGTTCGGTACTGTGGTCGGGAAAACCCCCAAAACGGTGTTTGCACTACCAGGTAATCCGGTCTCTACGGTGCTGTGTGCGTATCGCTACGTGCTGCCGTATCTGCGGGCGTCGCTGGGGTTGGCTGCTGCGCCGGCGTACTACGCACAGCTGACCGCACCCGTAACGTTTCCGGCTGATCTGACCTATTTTATACCCGTCCGGCTTACCTCCGAACCCGACGGGCGAACGCTGGCCCACCCACTGCCCGGCTCTGGCTCGGCAGATTTTGCCAACTTGCTCGATGCCGATGCTTTTTTGGAGTTACCCGCCAGTCAGGGTCAGTTCGGCGCGGGCGACGTGTTTCGGGTATGGCCCACGCGCTGAGAATGCCTTATCTTTACGGTCCATTTTCAGTCTATGAACGCGACTCTCGCCAACGACATTTTCCGGCAAAGCATCCACGATTATCACCAGATCGATTCCGTAGATGCGCCCCTGCAAAACCCCTACCCGGCAACCGACCTGAGCGGGCTGTTGTACCGAAAAAACTGGATTGACACCATGCAGTGGCACCTCGAAGACATTATCCGCAGCCCCAGCATCCGCCCCGACGAACTCGTCGCCATCAAACGGCGCATCGACCAGTCGAATCAGGACCGGACTGATACCGTCGAGCTGATCGATGCGGAGTTGTACGAGCAGTTTCGCCACGTTACGCCCCGCCCGGAAGCCCGGATGAACTCCGAAACACCCGCCTGGCTGCTGGACCGGATGTCGATTCTGCAACTTAAACTGTACCATTTTCGCGAGCAGACCACCCGCCCCGACGTCACGCCCGAACACCGGCAGCGGGCCACCCAAAAACTTGCGGTGCTGACTGAGCAGGAAGCCGATCTGGCCCGCTGCTTCGACGAACTCCTCGAAGATATCCAGCATGGCCACCGCTACATGAAGGTCTATCGCCAGATGAAAATGTACAACGATCCCACGCTCAATCCGGTACTGTATCAAATTGCGAATCGGTCCGCCGAAGCGGAGTAAATGCGCGAATGAGTGAATACCTCCGGCCTCAGTTTGCCAGCGTCAGCAACCCGCATCGGCGGACCGATTCACGCATTCACGCATTCGCTCCGCTTCGGCGGACCGATTCACTCATTATATGAATCTTCTCCTTTTCCGTTTCTCCGCGATGGGCGACGTAGCGTTAGTGGCCCCGGTGGTACAGGCCATTACGGCACAGTATCCCAATGCCCGGCTAACGCTGGTGACGCGTCCGAAATTCGCGGTGTTTTTTGGGCAGTTCCCGAACGTGGACGTGGTGGGTGTCGATTTCGATGGGTTGTACAAAGGCTTGCCGGGGCTGTATCGGCTTTTTGGCGAACTGAGGCAACGGCACCGATTTGATATGGTGGTAGATTTGCATCAGAATCTACGGTCGGCGGTGCTGAAAAATCTGTTTCGGCTGGCGGGCGTTCCGGCGGTGACGATCAATAAGGGGCGGGCAGAGAAGAAAGCCCTGACCCGGAAGCACAACAAAATTCGGCGGGTGTTGCCGCACAGCGTGGAGCGGTACGCGCAAACGGTTAACCGGGCCAATCTGGCGGTCCAGCCATCCCCTGAATTTCGGTTTCAGGTCTTTAAAGAGGCAGAGACCGAGCTATCCGCCTTTCTGGCTTCTCAGTCCCTACTGCCGAATGTACCCTGGCTGGGCGTGGCTCCGTTTGCGCAGCATCCACAGAAAATATGGCCATTTAACCGATTCGGCCCTTTGCTCACCCGCGTGCTGGACCATCAGCCCACGCAGATTTTTCTGTTTGGCGGGGGGGTGGCAGAAACGGAGCAGTTGGTAGCGTTACAGAAACAGGTGCCCTCGGCTATTGTGGTAGCGGGATCATTATCAATGGCCGCAGAACTGGCGCTGATGCAACGACTCAGCGGCATGGTGTGCATGGATTCGGGTAATATGCACCTAAGCGTACTGAGTGGTGTACCGGTCGTTTCCATCTGGGGGGCCACCCACCCCGACGCCGGTTTTGGCCCGTGGGGGCAGGGTAGCGAGGCTGTAGTGCAGATTCCCGTCGATCAGCTTGCGTGCCGTCCCTGCTCGGTCTTCGGTAACAAACCCTGCTGGCGGGGCGATCTGGCCTGTATGAATGACATTTCGGTAGATACCGTGACGGAGCGAATTATCGCATTGCTCAGTCGCAGGTCGGGAATTTAATCCAGCTTGTGCTTCTTGGCGTGGAGGTCGCGTATGGCGAAGTCGAACGAAATATCGTTCATACAACTGAAGTGCTTATGGGGGCATTTACCCTTGCCAGACACCGTACAGGGGCGGCAGGGCAACCCCAGTTTCTCGATTCGAACATACGATGTGCCGTAGGGATACCAGGCGAAGTTAGGGGAGTTGCCCCCCCAGATCGAATAGACACGCTTGCCAAAGGCAGCCGCAATCTGCATCAGCCCGTTGTCGTGCGCAAACACAGCTCGTGAACTCTCCATGATGGACGCCGACTGATTTAAATTGAACAGGCCGCATCCATTAAATACCAGCTTATTACCCAGTGCTTTGACTACCGCTTCGCCAGCGGCCCGATCGGCTTTATTACCAAGCAGTACTACCGGAAAATCGAGTTGCCCGCACAATTCAATCATCTTACTGACAGGAAGCCGACTGGTGAAATTCCGCCCGCCAATAGCGTAGGCTACGTAATCGGCCTGATGGGTAACGGGTAACCAGTCAGCTTCGACCTGATCTTTGTAGGGGACGAAGTAGTCAGCCCCCATCTCATCATCTTCAATACCCAATGGCTCGATAGCGGAGAAATATCGGTCTACTATATGCCCGGGCGGCAGGGTGTTGATCTTGGATTTAAGATAAACCAGATGCCGGAATAGATACGTCTCCACGCTATATGAGCGCACGGCGAGGGCGGCCTTCAACAATGCAGTCAGCAGATTATTCTGAAGGTCCACAATCAGGTCGAAGCGTTCGGCCCGGAGTTGCCGGATCAGCGTAAGGGGATTTTCACTACCGAAATGGCATTTGGTAATGTACGGATTGTGTTCAACCAGGCAGTTATAGGCCGGGCGGGTACAGAAATGAATCTCGGCATGGTCAAGCTGCTCCTTCAGGCAACGCACCACCGGCGACGCTAACACGACCTCACCGATAGAGGCAAATTGCAGAATCAGAATCTTAACCGGAGATTTCATAGGTGTAACATTTCTACAAAACTATTGCATTTACCGTACCATGCCAAACCTTTTAATAGAGGGCTCAATATACCCACCAGCGCGGCTGAACGGGTGTCCGGTAGAGGCTGTTCTCGCAAACAACGCAGGCAGACGGAACGGGTATATTAACGGGCAAATCAACGGTGGGTTGCCCCTGTCCGTTGCTCCGGTCTACGTAGATATACTGTTCTGACAGGCCCGTTGCGCCAAAGTACCCGTACACCTGCCGTTGCGAATCACTTGTGCAGCGAAGGTTCCCCTGTACGCTGGCAGGTGCCGGATCAAACAGCCCGCCCGTATTGCTAACCAGCCCCCGCACGCTTTTCCAGAAGGCGTAGGCTCCTTTGCTGATCGCCTGCTGCTGCACCTCCACATAGTAGGGCGCCAGAGACGTATAGGGAGCGGTCATGATATACTGGCGACTAATGTTCTGCCCGTTGATATTGGCGTCGGAGTTGACACTGATGCAGTCGTAGCAGCGTGTGACGTCCCAACAGGGCGTGCAGCAGCCTAAACCCGTGTAAGACGCACCACTCGGCAGGAGTCTTTTTTGGCAGGCATACACAAACTCGTAGTGCGTCCATTCCCAGCGGTAATAGTTACCCGTCTCGGCGGGGTCTTTGGTATCCAGATATACGTCCCAGCCCTGCTTGCGGGTAGCAGTACCCGGTACCGGATCATTGCGGTATTCCGTATAGAGTTGCAGAATAGGCGGAGCTGCCGTCAGGCGTTCGGGTTCTGACTCGTACCTGACTCCGTCTTTTGTCTGAATCGTGAGTTTATAGCTGCGCCCGGCCACCCCCCGGATGCCGTTGGCACGGGTTACGTAGACGCCACCCGATTGCTCAAGCAGGGTTTCGGTACGTCCCGCATCATCCTGAATGCTGAGGGTGGCACCGGTTTCGAGCAAATTCAAAGCCTTGTAGCTGTAATCGGCGGTGCGCGTGAGCCGCACGGTGTAGGGACCGGGCGCGTCGGTAACCTGTCCCTCCACAACCAGAGTCGGGGGCAAACTGAGCGGATCGGGCTGGAACTCGGTCACGCACGAGACCGTCAGGCCAACGCCGACCAGTAACGTTAATACGGCAAAAAGAAAGGCTTTCATCAGAACTTGAAGTTATAGGTCAGCGACGGAAACGCCGTGGCAAAAATTGACAGTTTGTAGGCGTCGGACAGCGAGCGCGGGGTGAGCCGGTAGAATACCGAATACGCATTTTTGTGCGCATAGACATTATAGACCGAGAACACCCAGCTGCTTGCGTTTTTTCGCTTTTTAGTCAGTGTATTCTGCTCGAACGTCATCGAAAAATCGAGCCGGTGGTAGTCCGGGATTCGTTGCTGATTACGGTCGATGTAGAGCGGAATTACCACCCCGTTGATGCGGGCACGGGCGTAGGGCTGGGTAATGGGTCGACCGGTGCTGTACGTAAAGTTGAGCGACAGACTGAACCAGGCCGTTGGGCGATAGACGGCCAGCGCGTTCAGGATGTGGGGCTTGTCGTAATTAGCTGGATATGCCTGACCGTTGTTAACCCGTTCGGCAGCAAAAGGACTGTCGATAGTCAGGAATGTGCGCGAGTACGTGTAAGCCACAAAACCCGTCCAGCGGCCTTTATTTTTACGGGCCAGGGCTTCCAGTCCATAGGCGTGGCCCTGCCCCTGCACCAGTTGGGTTTCTACGGCGGGGGCCAGTTGCAGCTCGGCCCCGTCGCGGTAGTCGGTAGCGTTGGCAATGGTTTTGTAATAGACCTCTGCCGAAAGTTCAACGGCGTTGTCTTTGGTATTGCGAAAGTACCCCAGCGAAAGTTGATCGGCCACGGCGGGTTTGGTATAAGCGTCGGTCAGGTGCCAGCGCGAGGTGGGCAGGGCCGCCGTAGTGTTGGTAACCTGCTGAATGTACTGCCGCAACCGGCTATAGCCCAGTTTAACCGACTGCCCCTCGCCCACCGACCAGCGCACCGCCAGCCGGGGTTCAAAACCACCCGCCCGATGGTAAACGGTACCGATATTGTACGTCTTTGTACCAATAACCGATTCATCTTCAACAGGCCCGTTTTCGGCGTAGGTCCGCACGGCAGCGGGTCCGCGGTTTAGCAGGGCTGAGTAGCGCAGTCCCGCCAGCACCGAGATCGTTGGCGAGACCGTCCATTCGTCCTGCACATAGGCGGCCAGTTCGTAGGCGCGTTCGCGGGAGAGGTCAACGGGCAGCACGTTTGAGAGGGGGCCGGGCGTTCGGGTATTGGGCTGCACCAGATAGTCAATCACGCTCAGGCCCGTTTGCCACTGGTGTTTTTCGGAAGGCGTATAGGTCAGATCAGACTTGATTTGCCGGTGCAGCACACCCGACTGCAAATCAAACGCGTTGGCCGAGTCAGAGGCTGTCAGGTTGGCCCGGTAGCGGCTCAGAATCACCGACGTAGTTACGCTGATCTGCTTATTGACAAAGTAATTCCAGCGCAGCACGGCGTTGGCCGTCTGGTAGGCAAACTGCGTGGACGATGCGTTGATTTCCTGACCCGACAGCGAGTCGGACGCCAGTTTGAACACATCCTTGCTGAGGTAGCCCGTCAGGGTAAACGTGTGTTTCTCCGAAAACTGGTACTTAAGTTTGGTAGTCAGGTCGTAGAAGTTGGCCCGCGTACCGCGCAGACTTTGCGGCCCTATCTTAAACAGAAAATCATTGAACGACCCGCGCGCTGCTGCCAGAAACGACAGTTTATTTTTAATGATCGGCCCCTCCACACCAAGCCGATTCGAGATAATGCCGACACCCCCGTCAAGGTGCCACTGCTCGGCGTCCGGCTCCTTGATTTTTACGTCCAGAACCGACGACGCCCGCCCGCCCAGTGAAGCCGCTACGCCCCCCCGGTTCAGCGTTACGTCGCGTACTACGTCAGGGTTGAAAACCGAGAAAAAGCCGAGCAGGTGGCTGGAATTAAAAACCGGCGCGTCGTCGAACAGCACCAGGTTCTGGTCGGCACTGCCCCCGCGCACGTTGAAACCGGGTGCTCCCTCGCCCACCGTCGTGACCCCGGGCAACAGCAGTAAACTCCGCACCACGTCAACTTCGCCGAGCAGGGGCGGAATACGCCGGATACTGCGAATGCTCAACTGCGATACGCCAATCTCAACCTTCCGCACATTGCGGTCGGGGGCTTCGCTGGTCACGATCACTTCATCAAGGTCTTTGGTATCGTCCTCCATGACAATCTCCCGAAAAAGCAGTTTCTGGAGCGAAATGGTGTCTAATCTGGGCCGGTAGCCCACGTGGGTAAACTTCAGTACATAGTTTCCGGGGGGCAGACTAATCACATAATAGCCGTCTTTGGCCGTTACGTACCCTTTAGACACATTCATCACCACGATATTGGCCCCCTGAATGGGCTTGCCAGTGGCCGCATCGCGCACATAGCCCGTGGCGGGGTAAGTAACTGGATTAGGTCTCTGGGCAACCGCAACACTGATCGAAAAAAGGACAGTAAACAGCAGGTAAAGAAGGCGCATAAGTGGGGTAAGAACAAAAAAACGGCAGACACAACCGTCTGCCGTTGCTAATATAAGGCCGAAAAAAAAGGTAACCCGTTTTCGATGATGAAAAAGGGGTTAAAAGGCAACGACGTACCAGATTGACCAACAAACTACCATCGCCACAAAATCGGCAGGCCGTACCTTATCTGCCTTACCGGCTCAGCCGCTTTCGCTCGAAATGCTGCTGTACCTCCTCTGCCGACAGCGCGTTGAAAGTCATGGCTTTGGTCAGGCCCCCTTTTCGGCCAACCGCCACGCCATAGTGCATGTCGAGTAACCCGGCAAAGTCGTGGGCGTCGGGATTGATACTCAGCATGACGCCCCGCTGCATAGCGTAGTCAATCCACCGCCAGTCGATATCCAGTCGGTAGGGACTGGCGTTAATTTCCAGCACGACGTTATGCTCAGCACAGGCATCAATTACGGCGCGGTGGTCAATGGGATAACCTTCGCGGGCCAGTAGCAACCGGCCCGTGGGGTGGCCTAGAATGGTAGTAAACGAGTTTTCAATGGCCCGAATCAGGCGTGTAGTAGCTTTTTCGAGCGTCATGGTCAGCGTCTGGTGTACACTGGCTACTACGTAATCGAAACTGGCCAGCGTCTCATCGTCATAGTCCAGCGAACCGTCGCTCAGAATATCGGACTCGATGCCTTTGAAGATGCGGAAGCCGCCGGTGTAGCCCGTGTTCAGGGCGTCGATTTCAACCTGCTGCGCCCGTACCCGGATGGGGTCAAGGCCGTTGGCATAGGTAGCGGTTTGCGAATGATCGGCGATGCCAAAATAGGTCAGGCCCAGTTCGCGGCAGTAGCTGGCCATGTCGGCAACAGACTGTTTCCCGTCCGACCACGTACTGTGGTTGTGGAGGGTGCCGCGCAGGTCGTTCCAGGTCACGAGTTCGTCGGGCTGGTGTTGAGCGGCCCATCGAAAGGCAAAATCATCTTCGCGCATTTCCGGCACGATGTAGGGTAAACCGGCCTGGGCATAGATAAACGTTTCGGTCTCCGCGCCCGCCCCCGCCGATGTCTGGTAGGCCGTTTGCAGCAGCGACGCCCCACCCGCACCCACCTGCTGCAAATGCGGCTCGGCAGCGGTCTGGATGAACAGTTGCCGGTCCATCTGTTCCGCCGGAAACAGCAGCAACTCTACCCGCACGTCAAAGCCCGTCATCTGGCCCCGCCACGCAAACGGCGACGATTCCATTTCATTCTGTTCCAAATCCGGCAGGTTTTGCAGCGTCAGCATGGCCGAAATCGGGTCGGCGGTTTGCAGTAGCAGTTGCACCGTATCGACTTCAGTAGCGCGTCGGCGAACCTGCCCGCTGATGTCGATACGGTCGAAGTGGGCAGTCAGTTGCTCGCGCAGGAGGTTGGCCAGGGCATCGGCTTTGTTCATGCGTACCTTACCCTTCTGCTCCTGCAAAAACTCCAGCGACGCCAGAATCTTATCCTGCGTGGCTTTGCCAAACCCTTTTATACTGGCTACGCGCCCTTCGTCGCAGGCCTGTTGCAGATCGGCAAGGGTTTCTACGCCAAGTTCGCGCCAGAGCGTCCCCACTTTTTTCACGCCCAGCCCTTTGATACGGAACATATCCAGCACCCCGGCGGGCGTTTTGGCCAGTAGCTCGTCAAGGTCCGTCAGGCGACCGGTGTCCACCATCTCGCGAATTTTGTGAGCCACGGATTTGCCGATGCCGGGTAGTTTAGTCAGTTCATCGGCAGAGAGACCGGCGAGATTTTCGGTGGTTTTGTCGAGGGTAAACGCTGCCGAGGAGAAAGCGCGGGTTTTGAAGGTATCGTACTCGTGGAGTTCCATCAGCCGCGCGGTTTGTTCGAGCAGCTCAACGATATCGGAATTGGTCATGTCGGAATTGATGTTTACGCCGAAAATTAGGCAATTGGTCGGATTTTGCGGGTACCGGGCGGGCAGGCAGCGTAGGTTTGTTCCAACAAAACGGTACAACAGGCCGGTAGTTCAAACCAACCTTTTTTTCACTCATGTCAACACCCCAAACCACTCCCCAACGCGACGAATTTCTTTGGAAACAGGCCAAAAAGCGCGTCGGCTTCAAACTGCATCTGCGTTCATTTCTTATCGTCAACGCGGGTCTTTGGCTAATTTATCTGGTACAGACCATCGGTTCGACAGGCGACCTGAATTTTACCGGACGCCATTTTCCCTGGCCGCTGTTTGCCATGATTGGCTGGGGCATCGGCCTGACATCGCACTACTTTGGCGTCTATAACCAGTCTGGCGAGCGCGATATGGCCGAGCGCGAGTACCAGAAACTGATGAATGAGCAGCGATGAGTAACCCGGACCTCCCGGTCCGGTAGCCATCGGGCTAAAAACACCTACTGTGCAGGCCTGGCGACTACCGGACCGGGAGGTCCGGGCTACAGGCAGCCTACAAAAACGGGCAGGAAACACATTGGTTTCCTGCCCGTTTTTGTAAACGCTACGTTCAGTTTTTAGAAGAACCAGAAGCTATCGCGGAGTCTAAATTCAGTGGCTCCGAGGTAGCGATCTTTGGTATAGACCGATGCCCGGTAAATGCCCGGCTTCACGTTGGTAGCGGGCGTAATCGTAAACGAAATACGCTGCGGGTTCTGGCCAAAGTTCACGGCCTGGCTGGCATGAACCGGAATCGACTCGCTGGCTCCACCCACCATCACGGTGTTGGTGCTGAGGGCGGGCATCATGGCGTTATGCTGCTCGTCGGTCAGACTCAGATAGACTTCTTCGGTACCGGTCAGGCCCAGTTCGGCAGGGACACTGAGCGAGATTGTTACCTCGTCCACTTTCTTGGCTTTGGCCGTTTCTTTATCGTTTTTCTTTCGGGTTTCTACCCGAAAAGCATCGCCGGTGAGGGCCTGGCGAGACACTTTTGTTTTCAACTCTTCCGACATAGCGGCCAGTTGCTGGCGCAGAGGAGCGAGTTCATTGTTCTGCGTATTTAGCTGGTCGTTCTGCTCGTTGAGCAGGTCAATTTTCTGCACCACAGCGTCCATCTGATTGGTCAGGCTGTCGCGGTCGCGGGTCAGGCTGGCCATGTCGGCATTGAGCCGACGAATGGTACGCTGCTCACCGGCTTTAGTCCGGCGAAGCTGATCCAGGGTCCGCTCGCGGGCAGTCAGCAGGCCGTTTACATCAGCAAGTTGCCGGGTCAGGTCAGCCTGCTGAGTCGTGGCGACTCCGAGTTGATCCTGAAGATTCTGTACGTCGCCTTCGAGCCGGATTTTCACGGACATCAGCGAGTCGGCCCGTTGCTCGATCCGGTCGTTCTGGGTGGTCAGGCTTCGGCTCTGATTCCAGTAATATATGCCTCCCACAAGGAAGAGGACCATAAGTCCGGCCAGTACAGCCGTTATCGTTTTTGCGTTATTATTTTCCATGATGTGCGTTCGATTAGTCCATACAAATGAACCTATCAGCTGTTACAACGGCCTTAAGGAAAGCTTAAAATCTACTTAGAATTGACCTGTCAATCAATCAGATACTCTTTTTTGGCGTTACTGATATAGCCCCTTTACTGCACATTTTCATACATGGCTGTTTTTCCCTCCCGCTACGCCCGCGTTCTTTCCTGGCTTGACCGCCGACTTATTCAACCCCTGTATACCGAGCGCATTCGGCGTACCATTCTCCAGAGTGTGCCCTTTTGGGTGGCGTCGATCCTGACGGGTATTATGGCTGTGGGCTACGAGCAGCTTTTTACGCTGGCCGAAGAAATCAGTTTTGAGTGGCTCGGTGCCAACCGCTGGCTGGCGTTTATCATTACCCCCGGCGCGTTTCTGCTGGCGTGGGGGCTGGTAGATAAACTGGCTCCTGCCGCGCGGGGCAGTGGTATTCCGCAGGTCATGGCGGGCATTGACCTATCGCACCCCACTACGCACGGCTACACGGCTTATCTGCTCAGCATTCGGGTGGTCATCGTGAAGGTGCTAAGCAGTCTGGTGCTGCTGGTGGGAGGTGGGGTTATTGGGCGCGAGGGACCAACGATTCAAGTATCGGCGGCTATTTTCCGGGCCATTAACCGGCTGCAACCGGCGGGCTGGCCGCAGCTGTCGAGGCAGATCGCGCTCGTTACGGGCGGGGCGGCTGGTCTGGCGGCCGCGTTCAACACCCCGCTGGGCGGTATTGTTTTTGTGGTGGAGGAGCTTACCCAGACCCACCTGACCCGCTTCAGAACGGCGGTGTTTACGGCGGTCATTATTTCTGGTATGACGGCACAGGCGGTGCTGGGGCCGTATCTGTACCTCGGCTTTCCGAAGGTAAACCCCACAACGGGCTGGTTTCTGGGCGTAGTAGTGCTGGCGGCTATGATTAGCGGGCTGGCAGGTGCGTTGTTTTCCCGGCTGATGCTCTGGATCAACGCGTACCGTCGTCGGTTCCGGACTCCCATTGAGCAGGCGGGCTGGGTGGCATTATGCGGGCTGGTACTGGCTGGTCTGGCATTCTGGGTGGGTACCGATGCCATGGGTACGGGTAAGCCCATCATTAACCGACTGCTGTTTCAGAACGACAACCTAACGCCCTGGTACCTGTTTCCGGTGCGGTTTATGGGTATGGCCCTGAGCTACAGCAGTGGAGCCGCCGGGGGTATATTTGCCACCTCGCTGAGCGCGGGGGCCATTTTGGGTGATGGGCTGTGCCGCCTGGCCCACATCCGCCCCGAAGATACCAACCTGATTATCTTAGTCAGTATGGTTGGTTTTCTGACCGGCGTGGTACGTTCACCCTTTACGGCGGCCATTCTGGTGCTGGAAATGACCGACCGGCACTCGGCCATTTTTCAGTTGCTGCTCGGTGCCATCATGGCACAGGGCGCAGCCTCGCTGGTCGATCCGATTTCGTTCTATGAACACCTCAAAGAAGGGTTTGTGCGCGAAGCCCGGGCCATGTCGAAGGAGGGGCGGGTTACGGCGGAGCAGGTTGCTGATAATTCAGAGTGATCCGGTGGCCACCCGTATATCGGCGTGGCCGCGACCTGCAGCAGGGATCTGCGGGTAAGTTTCAAGAGTATTGTGCTGTCATTGCCCATTTGTCCTGTTTCTTTGCTTTAGAATCAATATATCAAATGACCCCACAACATCAGCGGAGCGACACCTTTACGCTCCCCAATTCTACGATTACCCTGAACCGAATGGGCTACGGGGCTATGCAATTGGCCGGACCGCACGTCTGGGGACCCCCGCGCGACGAAGCAGCCGCCCTGGCCGTACTCCGGGAAGCCATTGCGTCGGGCGTCAACCACATCGACACCTCCGATTTTTACGGACCGCACCTTACCAACCAACTGATTCGGAAAGCCCTGGCTCCCTACCCCGACGGGCTGGTGATTGTAACCAAAATTGGCTTTCTGCGGGGCGACGATCAGTCCTGGTTTCCGGCGGCTTCACCCCAACAACTGACCGACGCGGTACATGACAACCTTCGCAATCTGGGCCTCGACGTACTCGACGTGGTCAATCTGCGAATCGGTAGCCCGGATACATCCATCGAAGCACCGCTCACGGTTCTGACCGATCTGAAGCAGCAGGGTCTGATTCGGCACATCGGTCTGAGCAACGTCAGTGCCGCACAGGTACAGGAGGGACGGACCATTACCGACCTGGTGTGCGTACAGAACGAGTATAATCTGGCGCACCGCCACGACGACGCGCTGATTGACGAACTGGCCACGGCAGGCATTGCCTATGTTCCGTTCTTTCCGCTGGGTGGTTTCTCGCCCCTACAGTCGTCGGCTTTAGAGCGGGTTGCAGCCGGACTAAACGCGACGCCCATGCAGGTTGCGCTGGCCTGGCTACTGCACCGGTCGCCCAATATCCTGCTGATTCCCGGTACGTCGTCGGTTGATCACCTTCGGGAGAACCTGCAGGCGGCTGCACTGCGTCTGTCACCACAGGAGGTCGCCGAACTGGACACCATTGGCTCCGTAAACCGGGAAGCGGAAAAAACTGCCTGATGGCACATCCGTAAACAGTCAGGCCGGAACACCCCGGCCTGACTGTTTGCAAAGTTGTTTAATCCGTGCTGTCGCCGGTCAATTCTCCGGATACAATCGGCGGATGAGCCGTTCCATAGTGAGACCCTGACCAATGACGGAGAACAGCACCACGGCGTAGGTAATAGTTACGAGCAGATCTTTGTGGGGCATGTCGTTCGGAATGGACAACGCCATCGCAATGGACAAGCCCCCCCGCAACCCGCCCCAGGTAAGCATAAACGGGGCTTTTTTATCGAGACCAATCCAGCGACGGGCAATCCGAAAAGGAATCCAGATGGCCAGAAACCGCGATCCCAGCACCAGCAGTACCGACGCTACGCAGATGAGCAGGTAGCTCGACCGGAGCTCAACAATGAGCAGTTCAAACCCAATCAGGACGAACAGCAGCGAGTTCAGAATGCTATCGATAAGCTCCCAGAACTTATCGACATAGTCTTCGGTCTTGAGGCTCATGGCCTGCTTCAGCCGGGTACGGTCACCCACGAACAGCCCCGCCACCACCATGGCCAGTGGCCCCGATACGTGCAGTCGCTGCGCCAGCAGGTAGCCACCCATCACGCCCGCAACGGTAACGATAACTTCAGTTTGGTAGTGATCGATGGACCGTAACAGCCAGAACATAAGGTAGCCCAGCGCCAGACCATACAGAATACCGCCCCCGGCTTCTTCCAGAAACAACAGGCCAATATCGGTGGCATCAAACGACTCGACCCCGTTGACGGCCAGCCGGTAAATCGACGCGAACACGACTACGCCAACGCCATCGTTGAAGAGCGACTCGCCCACGATGTTGAGCTTAACGCTTTCGGGTAGTTTGAACTTGGCCAGAATACCCAGCACGGCAATGGGATCGGTGGGTGAAATCAAGGCGCCAAACAGCAGACAAAGTATGTAAGGGAGTACAAACCCAAACAGACCGGCAATGTAGTACAGCCCCGTACCGACCAGAAATGTGCTGATCAGAACGCCCACAAAGGCAAACAGCATGATAGACCGGCGTTCCAGTCTGAGCAGTTCCGTATCGGTATGAAAAGCACCCGCAAACAGCAGAAAGCTAAGCATGACATCGAACAGTACCCGGCCAAAGTCAATGGTGGTAATCGCATTGCGGACGGTCTCGAACCACTCCGGACGAACCTGATTGAGACCAATCAAAACAAGCGAGAAGGCTACAGAGAGCACCATAATCCCGATGGCATCGGGCAGTTTGAGCAGGCGGGTGTTGAGGTAGGCAAATACGGCCGCCCCCACAATAAGCAGAGTAATAAGCGTAAATAGGTCCATCGAAAGCAGTCAATTACACAAGAATGCACTAATTTTCGTTTCAAAAAAACACGACAGCAGTTCAGCAGCCGCATTTTTGACTGTCTATGATCGCCGAAGAGCCAAAACAGCCAGACGCCAGACGCCGTGACCCTATAGCCCGCTTCGGCGTGTTTTTGCAGGAGCGGTTCAGTTTAGCCGAAGACAAGGAGGACGAAGCCGGGGTGATCGAGACCATCAGCCGGGGCATCAAGTTCAAAGGCATCAACCTCTGGACCCTCATCTTCGCCATTTTCATCGCATCCATTGGCCTCAACGTCAACTCAACGGCGGTGGTTATTGGAGCCATGCTCATCTCACCCCTCATGGGGCCAATCATGGGCATTGGTATGGGCGTGGGTATCAACGACCTCGCCATGATTAAGCGGGCGTTGAGCAATCTCGGTCTGGCGGTGTTTATCAGCCTCCTGACCTCAACGGCTTATTTCTTTGTCAGCCCGTTGCACATTGCCCAGTCTGAACTGCTGGCCCGCACTTCGCCATCGGTCTGGGATGCGTTCATTGCGTTCTTTGGCGGGCTGGCGGGTATTGTGGCCGGTTCGAGCCGCGACAAAATTACGAATGTTATTCCGGGTGTAGCTATCGCCACAGCCCTCATGCCCCCCCTCTGCACGGCGGGCTACGGTCTGGCGTCGGGCAACCTGTATTACTTTGCCGGTGCTTTCTATCTGTTCATCATCAACAGCGTCTGCATCAGTCTGGCCACGCTCATTATTGTCCGGTTTCTGGGCTACCACCAGAAAGAGTACCCAACGGCCGAAATTGAACGGCGGGTGCGCCATACAATCTGGGTAGCCGTTTTTCTGGTGGTAGTACCCAGCAGCTACCTCGGGTACCAGATTGTGCGCAAGACCATTTTCGAGCAGAATGCCAAAGCGTTTATTACCAATGAGACCAATTTTGCCTACCGGCAGGTCATCAACTACAATGCCAACTTTAACCGGGCGCAGAGTACCCTGACGCTGACGCTCGTGGGCGAACTCATGTCGCAGGACTCTATTAATCTGCTGAAATCCAGAATGATACCCTACGGTCTTGCCAACACCAAACTCCTGATTAAACAAGGCAATTTTAAAGATGCCGAAGTTGACGTTGACGCCATCAAAAGCACCGTTACCGACCAGGTTATCAAATACAGTCAGGCCAGCATTGCCCGTAAAGACCGGACCATCGACTCCCTCAACCGGTATATTGAACTAACCCAGACCTCGCGGCTGCCCGTGGCCGACCTGCGCAACGAACTCAAAACGCTCATGCCCGACGTGCAGACGTTTACGGCCGCTCCCTCGCTGATTATGAGCGGCAACAAAGCCGTACCCGACACGGTTCTGCTGGTCTACACCAAGTTTGCACGACGACACTCGAATGCCGAGAAGTACCGGATTCAGAAATGGCTACAAAGCCGGACCAAGAGCAAAAAAATCAAGCTGATTGTCGAGTAGCCGGTACGTAGACGTCGGAATGCCGCATCACCAGACTACATAACCGTAACCCCCCAAACAGTTTCTTAAAAGCGGGCATTGTTCAGAAACAGGACAATGAGCAGGGTAAGTAAGACAAACACGCCTATCAGAATGAGAAGCCAGTCGGGTTTGCGCGGGGGTTTGTCGGCCCGGTTTTGCGCAGGACGGACGCCTTCACTCACAAAACCGGGCGATTCAGAAGCAGCGTACAGATACGGTGTGTTTTCATAGAGCATAACTCGGTTAGGTTTGCAACATGGGCAAATTTCTCACGCAAACAAAAATCTGCGGCCCGACTTAACGCCAACTGATAAACTGCTTAGAATCTGCTTAGAACCCCACTCTGCTATACCCTAAGATCGTTGCGAAACGAACCCGGAGCCGCATCTAAATTCTCACGAATAGACCTCGACAGCCTGCCAGAATTGGGTAGATTGTCAAGGTCGCTCAGTACCATCCATGTATCAATTCAGGTCTGCACCTGCTAATCAGACCAGCCTCTGGATGTCACGTCGAAGCCGTTTAATGAACTCCTGCTCCTTGCGGGAGACGTTATCGTGGGCTTCTGCCACGCGCTGAAGAATACTGATAAACTGATTGCTCAGCGACTTGCTCAGCACCGCGCGGTTATCGACAAACCGACGCATGGCAAAATCATAGGCTTTTTCGACTGGTACGTCGCAGTCTTCCAGCACCAGAAAAGCGTGCAGAGCCACATCGCCGTGTATTTCCTCGGCCAGCAGTTGCCGCACCAGAGTTTCTTCCTGCTCCTGCACACGCCCGTCCACTTTCGAGAGGGCATAAATCATATTTCCCAGACCGAGGTACAGGCTCGACAAACGGTCGGTGTCGTTGATTCGGTTTGTAAGTGGGGTGGTAACAGCCTCCTGAGTTGTCATAGACGTACGTTGTTTGGGGTTCTAAATGGGGCACAGCATAGACTACGCCACCATTAACGCCACAAAGGTTGCCTGCCCGTCTTAGTCCCGAATTAGGGCTGAATTAGAAGGTGATTAGAGTAGCGTTCACCAGAGACCAAACCGGTTCAGTATCTTTACCACGTATCAATCAAAACCTTTTACAGCATGAAAAAATGGCTTTATAGTCTTTTGCTCGTAGCCGCTTCGGTAACTGCTCAGGCGCAGACCGCTAGTTTCGTCCGCGACAATTACCAGAAATTCGAATACAAAATTCCGATGCGCGACGGTACCAAACTGCACACCAGCGTCTATATCCCCAAAGATGCATCGGCCACGAACGCCTACCCGTTTCTGATGCAGCGGACGTGCTACAGCGTCGCACCTTACGGGGTCGATGCGTACCCGAATGCACTCGGACCATCGGGCACGCTCATGCGCGACAAGTTCATTTTCGTGTATCAGGATGTGCGGGGCCGCTGGGCGTCGGAAGGCACCTGGACCAATATGACGCCTAACCTCCCGGATCCGGGCGTCGCTACGTCGGCTATGTCCGCTAAAAAAGGCAAAAAAGGAGCGGCAACAATGCCCGCAGCCGGATCGCCCGATGAGAGTTCGGACACTTACGATACCATCGAGTGGCTGCTCAAAAACGTGCCGAACAACAACGGTCGCGTGGGGCAGTGGGGCATCAGCTACCCCGGTTTTTATACGGCGGCTTCACTGCCCGATGCGCACCCGGCCCTGAAAGCCGCTTCGCCACAGGCTCCCGTATCGGATTTTTTCTTCGACGATTTTCACCACAATGGTGCGTTCATTCAGGCGTATCTGTTCACGTTCCCGGTCTTTGGCGTTCAGCATCCCGAATCGACCACCAAAGCCTGGTATAACGACGAGATCATCAAGACCGGCTCTAAAGACGGCTATCAGTGGCAGTTGGACCTCGGCCCCCTCAAAAACGCCGATAAATACTACAAGGATAATTTCTACTGGCAGGAAACCGTCAATCATCCCAATTACGACGAGTTCTGGCAGAAACGCAGTATCATTCCCGCCCTCAAAAACGTGAAACCCGCCGTGATGACCGTGGGTGGCTGGTTCGACGCCGAAGACCTTTACGGGCCGCTTAACATCTACAAAACCATCGAAAAAACCAGTCCCGGCGCGTATAACACGCTCGTGATGGGGCCCTTTGGACACGGACGGTGGAGCCGGGAAACGGGCCACACGCTGCACAGTAACGTATATTTTGGCGACAGCATCGCTACGTTCTACCAGCGCAATATCGAAGCCAGGTTCTTCAACCACTTCCTGAAAGGCGCGGGCGATGGCAAAACCGGCCTGCCCGAAGCGTACCTCTTCAACACGGGCCGCAACGAGTGGCGACAGTTTGACAAGTGGCCCGCTGCCGATGCCCAAACGAAGTCATTTTACCTGATGACCGACGGTTCGCTAGCTACCAACAAAATCATGGGATCGGCAGATGCGAGTGGCAGTAGCTTTTCAGAGTTTGTATCGGATCCGATGAAGCCGGTGCCGTATACCGAAGACAACACCACGACGATGGGGTTCACACCGTTCAATTATATGTCGGAAGATCAGCGGTTTGCCGGCCGACGCCCCGACGTACTTACGTTCCGGACCGACGTCCTGACCGAGGACCTGACGCTGGGGGGCGAAATCATGGCGAAACTCAAGGTTAGCACCACCGGTACCGACGCGGACTGGGTTGTGAAAGTCATCGACGTGTATCCGCCCGACGAGCCGAACCATCCGTACATGCCCAACAAAAACATTGTGTTGGGTAACTACCAGCAGATGGTACGCTCAGAAGCCATGCGCGGTCGGTTCCGCAACAGTTTCGAGAAACCCGAAGCGTTCAAAGCGAATGAAGTAACAGACGTAAACTTCCGGTTGCAGGATGTGCTGCATACCTTTAAAAAGGGCCACCGGATGATGATTCAGGTGCAGAGTACGTGGTTTCCGCTCATTGACCGCAACCCGCAAACCTTTGTCGATAACATCTTCAAAGCCGACGAAAAAGACTTCAAAAAGCAAACCCACCGGGTATATGACAACTCGGTTATTGAGGTGCAGGTGTTGAAGTAATCAGCAGTACTACCTATCTATCACAGAAAAGACAGCTACACGGCTGTCTTTTCTTTTGCCCATAATGTTTACATTCGCCCTCATTTCCACCGTCTTATGCCATTAACCACCCGATTTATTGACCCGTTCACCGACTATGGTTTTAAACGACTGTTCGGTACAGAAGCCAACAAAGAACTACTCATTGCTTTTCTAAACTTGTTTTTGCCACAGAAGCATCAGATAACTGCACTGCGCTATGCCCGTAACGAGTTTTCAGGTTTAAACGAAATGGACCGAAAAGCTGTTTTTGATTTGTACTGCATCGCCCAGAACGGAGATCGGTTCATAGTAGAACTACAACAGGCGCGACAGGTTTTCTTTAAGGACCGCAGCGTTTTTTACTCGTCGTATCCTATTCAGGAACAGGGACAGGTAGGGCGATGGAATTTTGAACTTCAGTCCGTATATATGATTGCCGTACTGGACTTTATTTTGACCGATAACGCTGATGTCGTCAGCACGGTACAACTCAAAGATCAGCATAATCAGGTGTTTTACGACAAGCTAACGTACATCTATATGGAGATGCCTAAATTCACCAAAGCCGAGGATCAGCTCGAGACACAGTCCGATAAATGGCTGTATATTCTGAAGTACTTGCCTCACCTGTACGAACGGCCCGACTGGATACAGGAGCGTATCCTGAATAATCTCTTCGATGCCGCCGAGGTTGCCAATCTGAGTCGTTCTGAACGAAGTCATTATGAAGAAAGTCTCCGAACTTACCGCGATCTGGAGAATACGCTCTCTTACAGTGAAGAAAAGGGACTACGACGAGGCATGGAGAAAGGCATGGCAAAAGGCATGGAGAAAGGCATAGAGAAAGGCCAGAGGGATCAGCAGTTAGCAACCGCCCGAAAAGCACTCGAAGCAGGATTGTCTACTGCTATAATAGCTACGCTGACCGGGTTAGCAGAGAAAGAGATAAGGGACTTGATGAATGACTGACACGAACACTACTCCACCCAAACGCGAAAGAGCCAGCCCCACGTCTGGCTCTTTCGCGTTTGATTCATGTCAATCTATTCAGTTCGCCACCTCGCCCTTCAGATACCGGTTCAGATAGTCGGTGTACTGACGATACAGCAACTGGTAGCTCGGCTGGTTATACGATACGCCGTGTGTACCGGGCGGGTAGATGCGCAGATCGGCGTCTTTGCCCGCATCTTCGAGGGCGGTCATTAGCTGGAAGGTGTTGCGAACGTGTACGTTTTCGTCCATCGTAGAGTGGGCCACAAACATCTTCCCGGCCAGATTTTTGGCGTAGGTCGTTACGGCACTCGCCTGGTATTTGGCGTCATTTTCGGGGAGTAATCCCATATAGCGTTCGGTGTAGATACTGTCGTAGAGCCGCCAGTCCGTTACGGGTGCGCCCACGAGCGAAACTTTGAACACACCGGGATGGGTCAGCATGGTGTAGCTGCTCATGTAGCCGCCGTAGCTGTGGCCCCGAATGGCCATTCGGTTGCCATCAACGTAAGAAAGCGACGCCATGTATTTGGCCGCTTCCACAAAATCCTGACTCTCGTACTTGCCGAGCTGCTCGTAGACAATCTTCTCAAAATCGCGTCCGTAGCCCCCGCTGCCCCGGTTATTCACGCCCATGACGATGTACCCTTCCTGCGCCAGCCACTGATGCCAACCTATTGATGACCACTCGTTATACACCGACTGTGCCCCCGGGCCGCCGTAAATGTCCAGTACAACGGGATACTTTTTACTGGGATCGAAGTTGAGCGGTTTGATAATTGAGATGTCGATGCGCTGCCCGTCTGACGTGGTCAGGCTCGACAATTCTTTGGGCGCGTACACGTGGCCCGCTACGTAGGTTGTTACGGCTTCGTTGGCTTCGAGGGGTTTCAGCAGCTTACCCACCGCGCTGCGCAGTTCAACCTGCGTGGGCGTTTGTACGTTGGAGTAGCGGTCAATAAAGTACTGCCCGTTCGGCGACATATTGACCGCGTGCCGACCCGGTACAGTAGTAATCCGCTGCTTATTTTTCCCGTCGGTATCGATTACGAATAGCTGCCGTTCGGTGGGGGCGGCTTCGGTGGAGGTAAAATAAACCTTGCGGGTTTTTGGGTCGATGTGGTGCACGTAGGTCACCTCCCACTTGCCCTGCGTAACCTGACCGAGCAGTCTGCCGCTGTAATCGTAGCGATAGAGATGCGCAAACCCATCGCGGTCTGAGAGCCAGTAAAACTCGTTCAGTCCGGCGGGAAAATACAGCAGGTGGTCGATACCGGCGAAGAAATCGAAAATATCGACCCACGTTTTCGACGTTTCCTGCATAATCTGACGGGCAATGCCGGTGCGGGCATCGGCCATAAACAGGCGCATATCGTTCTGCTTCCGGTTCAGGTGCATGATAGCCAGTTGCCCCGGCTGCGATGTCCAGTAGATGCGTGGGATATAGCCGTCCGGTTCGCCGTCGCGACCCAAGTCCACTTTCATCCAGGTGTTTTTCAGCGTAGTAAGGTCAATGACACCAATGCGGACGGTCGGGTTTTTGTCGCCCACGCGGGGGTACGGCAGCGAGTCGAATTTCTCATCGAAGCCCCGGTAATCGGTCAGTTTATACATCGGTACCTGCCGTTCGTCCGACTGCCAGAAGGCAATCATCCGGCTGTCCGGCGACCAGTCCCAGGCCTGTGCTAATCCAAATTCCTCTTCGTAAGCCCAGCCAAAACGACCATTGTAGAACGCTGGTTTGGCCGGTCCGGCGTTCCGGTCGTTGGTCAGCTGCGTTTCTTTCTGCGTGGCAAAGTCGAACACGAACAGATTTCCACCCCGCTCATAGCCGATCTTCTGCCCGTCGGGCGCGAGTTCGGCGGTTTGGGCATCTCGGGCCACGAGTTTCAGACTCTTGTCGGCCAGCGAATACACGTAGTAATCCGAGATACCAGACCGGCGGTACACCCGTCGAAAATTACTCTGAAATACGATATTCTTCGCGTCTTTCGACCATCTGAACGACTCGTAGGCAAATGGCGTATAGGTACCCGGAAACTTGAGCTGTCCTGTAGTGAAAGCCACCGTTTCGCTCAGGGTTTTCGGATCAAGCGTTTTGATGGTATCGCGTCCGGTGAGAAACGAGAAGCGGCTGCCCCCGTCAATCCAGTTCACCGAGCGCGGCCCGCTGGAGCCACTGAGTTGCCGCCCCGCATTGAGGGCGTCGGTCAGGGTGGCGTAGGGTTGTTTAGTCGTTGCCGTACTGGGTTGCGCAACAACAGCGTGGGAAAATAAATAGACCGCCACGAAAACGGCCCGAATTGAGTAAGAAGTCATAGATTCCTGAGAATAATTTACCAAAAATAGCGAAAAGGATTTGAGTTGGTTTTGACTACCACCTACAGAAAAGATGGCAAAAATAGCATATAATCAAGTTAATTTTGTCTGTAACTTGCGCCTTCCGAAAATCGGAATAATCACATACCTACCAAATTAACTTGTTTATGAGAAACAGGTACTTACTTGACCATCAAGCTATTCAGACGTGCTGTCTGTTCTGGCTGACGCTCCTGCTGTGCGGCAGTGCAATTGCGCAGGGCAACCGCTACACCATAAAAGGCCGCGTGACCGATGGCGTCGGCTCCGGCATTCCCGGCGTAACCGTTGTGCTGCGCGGCAGTTCGCAGGGTACAACAACAGTTGCTGATGGCTCGTACACCTTCGGCACGACGGTAGCTCCCGGCTCGTACTCACTCACGTTTTCGTCCATTGGCTACACGGGCGATACCCGCACCGTAACGCTGGGCAATCAGGAAACCATCACGACCGACGTAACGCTGGCCGAAGAAAATCAGACGCTCGATGAAGTAATTGTGGCCGCTACTACGCTATCGGGCCCACGCCGTCAGTTTGGTAATGCCATCAGCACCATCAAAGGAAACGAACTGGCCAAAAGCGGCACGGGCGGACTGCTCAACGCCTTGCAAGGCCGGGTGCCGGGGGCGCAGATTACCCAGAACTCCGGCGACCCGGCGGGGGGTATCACCATCCGGTTGCGGGGCGTAAAGTCGCTCTCCGGCTCGTCGGACCCACTTTACGTCATTGACGGAGTGATTGTCTCCAACTCCAGCGACAACGTCTCGCAGTTGGCGGCTGGTGGGCAAATTGGCGGAGCCAACGCCGGACAAAACCGCCTGGCCGACCTTAACCCGAACGATATTGCCACCATCAACGTGGTAAATGGCGCTGCGGCAGCGGCTCAGTACGGCTCGCGGGCGGCCAACGGCGTGGTCTTGATTACCACCAAACGCGGCACCACCGGTACACCCCGCGTGTCGTTTTCCACCAGTTTCAACGTCAACGAACTGCGCCAAAGCGTACCGCTGGGTACGCTGAACAGACAGTTTGGCTTTGCCGGTCTGCGGTTGCACCCCATTGGTGGCATCTCGGCAGCTACACTTGCTGCCAACCCCGGCGTGACAACTACCCCCGTTATCCGTGATGGTGTAACCACGCAGCTTGCTACGAATCTGGTTGACGTAACGCGGTACAATTACTTCGATGAGATTTTCCGCACGGGTACCGGCACCGACAACAGCCTGTCGGTGGCAGGTGGCACGGCCAATACCAATTACTATGTGTCGTTTGGCTACCTGAAAAATCAGGGGATCATCAAAGGCACCGACTTTACGCGCTACAACTTCCGCGCCCGGCTCGAACAACGGCTTGCCAGCTGGGCCAAGTTTTCGGCGGGGCTGAGCTATTCCAACAGCTTTTCTAACGAGAAAGCCAACGGAAACGTGTTTTACAGCCCCATCAACTCGGTCAATATCACCAACAACATCTACGACATCACCCAGCGCGACGCAGCCGGAAATTTACAGGCCGTTGAGCCTACCCGCGTGAACCCGCTCTCGACCATCGAAGACATGAGTTTTACGCAGGCCGTGAACCGAACCATCAGCGACCTGCAACTGAACCTGACGCCGTTCAAAGGCTTTAGCTTCGACTGGATTATGGGCGTAGATACGTACAGTCAGTTCGGCAAAAACTACATCCGGCCTTACCCCTACCAGGCCCAGTCGGGTTTGCCGCTGGAACGTTACCCGTTTGGCTATGCCGCCACGGCCACCAACCAGGTGTTGCTGTTCAACTCCGACGTAACGGCGGGCTACGAACGTAACCTGACCAACAACCTGCGGCTGAACCTGATTGCGGGCTTCAACTACCAGTTTAGTCAGCAGGATTTCAGCCGCAACGAGGGGCAGAACCTCGCGCCCTTTATCGAAACTGTCAGCGGTGCTTCCAGCACAACGTTTCAGCTGGGCTACGGGCTGGACCGCTTCAACCTGAGTGGGTATTTTGGGCAGGCTACGGTGTCGTATAAAAACCTGGCTTTCCTGACCGGTGCACTCCGGCGCGATGCATCATCTAAATTCTCGGCTACCGAAACCAACCAGATTTATCCCAAACTGAGCGGCTCATTTGTGGTGTCAGACCTGGATTTCTGGAAGGCTTCTACGATTGGCGAGAGCTTCAACAGCCTGAAACTGCGGGCCAGCTACGGCGAATCGGGTAACCTGTCGGGCATTGGTTCGTACAGCCGGTTCTGGCAGTTTCAGCCCATTCCGTTCCTGGGTCGCAACACCATCATTCCGTCGTCAACGCTGGCTAACCCGGCAGTACGGCCCGAACGCATGGCCGAACTGGAGTTTGGGGCCGATATGTCGTTCCTCAATGACCGGCTGACGCTGACCGCTACGGCCTATAACCAGCAAATCAAAGACCTCGTGGTAAACCGGACGCTGGCCCCCTCCACGGGCGGCACCGGCATTGTGAACAACGTGGGTACGATGGAAAACAAAGGCATTGAACTCATGCTGGGGGCCACACCCATCAAGACCAAAGATTTTAGCTGGGATGTTACGGCCATTTTCAACCGTAACCGCAACAAAATCCTGAGCCTCGGTAGCCCCCGCATCGAGATTTCGACGGTATCGGGCGCACCGGTGTTTCTGATTGAAGGGCAACCCGCCAGCGTATTTTTCGAGTTTCCCTACGCCCGCAACGCCGACGGGTCGCTGCTGCTGACACCCCAGGGCTTTCCGCAGCGCGAACGCGGTACGCAGGGTACGGGTGCTGACCTGTCATACACCAATCCACGGGGTGCCGACGGACAGCCAGCGGGCGCGTTTATCCGAAGTGTCATTGGTGATCCAAACCCAAAATGGACGGGGTCATTCTCGTCAAACCTGACCTACAAGCGGGCGTCGCTGCGGTTTTTGCTCGACGCTGTGCAGGGCAATCAGGTGTTTAACGCCGACAAACGCACCCGCGAAAACGTGGGCATTGGGCCGCTGACCGAGCAGGAAATGAATGGTACGCTGCAACGGGGCTATATCTTCGCCATCGGCCCTATCGGGGAGTTTCGGGTGGACGACGGTTCCTACGTCAAACTGCGCGAACTGGCCCTGACGTATCAGTTACCCACCTTTGTGAAAGGTCTCAGCAGCCTGAACCTCAGCCTGATTGGCCGCAACCTGATTTCGTGGGACAAGTACAACGGATTCGATCCCGAAACCAACTCCGGCGGCAACTCTGACATTGTGCGGGGCGTCGATTTTGGCAACGTACCCATTCCGCGCACGTACCAGCTTCAGCTAACGGCCTCGTTCTAAACGGGCTGCTTATTCTCATTCATAGACATTTCAGTACCATGAAAAAAATTCATATAGCTATCCTCCTGAGTAGCCTGTTGCTGACGCAGGCGGGTTGTCAGCAGGAATACCTCAACCCCAGCGCGGCCAGTGAGCCGCAGGTAATCAACTCGCCCGACGGGCTGGTTACGCTCGTGAACGGCATGCAGTACCGCTACACGTTTGGCCGAACCGGCGTGGTCTACAATGCCGTAGCCGCCAGCGGTCTGGCCACGCGCGAACTACGCGTGCTGAACGCCGGTAATACCGACGAGCTGTTTCTGGAACAGGGCTTTGCCTCGGTGCAGGGATCAAACGCGGTGGTGCGCAACCTGTGGGCTAGTTTGCTACTGACCCGCAACACCGCCGACATCGTGCTGGCCAATGCCGACCGGGTCATTACAGATCCGGCCCTGCGGTCGGGCGTAGTGGGGTACGCGGCCATTTTCCGCGCGCTCTCGCTGGGTACGCAGGCGCAGTTTTTTGAGCAGGCTCCGCTCGTTACCGGCACCAACGCACCGTTTGTGCCGCGTGCGCAACTACTTCAGGCGGCTATTGCTCAGCTGGAGTCTGCGGCTACACTTGTTACGGCCACCCCTCCGTCGGCTTCGTTTCTGAGCCGGGTACCCAATGGGATCAACATTCCCAATACGATTCAGGCCCTCATTGCCCGCTACGCCCTGTTTGCCGGTGACTTTGACAAGGCGATTGCCGCTGCCGGGCGCGTGGACCTAAGTGTACGCTCGTCATTTGCATTTGACGATAATACGCGCAACCCGGTTTTCGAAACGGCATTCAGCAACGTCAACGTATTTGCGCCCCAAAACGCAGCCTTTGGTTTGGCCGCTACCCTTGCACCCGATGCGGCAGACCGTCGGCTGGCGTTTTACCTGCGGGCCAATCCAACGGCTACCCAGAACCTCGGCTCCGGTTTTTATACCGCGAATACGGCCCCGGTTCCGGTGTATCTACCCGGCGAAATGCTGTTGATTCGTGCCGAAGCGTACGCCCGCAAAAACGACCTGGCCAACGCCACAACGGAACTGAATAGGGTTTTGACCAAGACCCCGACCAGCGATGCCTGGGGTGTTGGAGCGGCCTTACCCGCGTACAGCGGTGCGCAAACCAGCGCGGCCATTCTGAACGAGATTTACCGCAACCGGCAGATCGAACTGGCCTTCATGGGTTTCCGGCTCGAAGACAGCCGCCGGTTTGGGCGGCCCGGGCCGGGTACTACGCCCCAGGCCAACGCCGAGCGAACCCGAAACTTCCTGCCCTACCCGTTCAACGAGCGCGACAACAACTCTGCCACGCCACAGGACCCGGCCAACTAAGCCTGCTCCTGAGGACCACAAACAAAATGCCCGTCGTGACAGATGGGCATTTTGTTTGTGGTTTTCAGTGCGCTTTTTGGATACCCGTTGTTATCTTCCGGCTTCACTCACCTACTTACTTACTGCCTTTTATGCGTCAACTCCTGCACAAGCTGTTCCTGCCTGCCTTACTGCTGCTGACCCTGGCCACGTCAGCGCAAACGCCGTACTTCTTCCCGAAAAACACGGGATCACTCAACCCGGCCATTCCTACGCCGGAGCAATTTCTGGGCTACCCCATTGGTACGCAGATTACGCGCTACGACCGCATGGTGGCCTACTTTCAGGAACTGGCCCGGCTCTCCAACCGTGTTCACGTCGAAATCATCGGCCAGACTTACGAACACCGCCCGCTGGTGATGGCTTCGTTTACCAGCCCGGCCAACTACGCCAACCGCGAAACCATCCGGCAGAGTAATCTCAAACGCGCCACCACTACCGGGGGCGATGAGGCACCGCTCGTGATTCAGATTGGGGCCAACGTACACGGCAACGAAGCCTCCGGGGGCGAATCGACCCTGCTGACGGCCTATTATTTAGCCGCTTCGGAGAGCGACGAGACAAAGAAATGGCTGAACGATATGCTCATTTTTGTAGAACCCGTGCTGAACCCCGATGGCCGCGACCGCTTTGCCAACTGGGCCAACATGCACAAAAGCGACGTGGGAACAGCCGACCCCGCCGACCGCGAACACAACGAAATATGGCCCGGTGGCCGGATGAATCACTACTGGTTTGACCCCAACCGCGACTGGTTTCTGTGCGCCCACCCCGAAGCACAGGCCCACGTAGCGTGGTTTCATCAATGGATGCCATACGTAGTGGTCGATCATCACGAAATGGGTACCAATTCCACGTTTTACTTTGACCCCGGCAAGTACAGCAGCAATAACCCGGTGGTACCAGCTTACCTCTACGACACGATTTATCCGGCTTTCGGCACCTATTTCTCCAAAGCCATGAACGGCATCGGGTCCCTGTATTTCACCAAAGAGACCTTCGACAAACTGTATCCTGGGTATGGGTCGAGTTACGTCAATTTCTACGGCGGAGCGGGTTTTCTGTTCGAACAGGCCAGTTCGCGCGGGTTTGTGCAGGAAACGACTACCATCCCCATCACCTACGCGTTCACCGTTCGCAATCAGGTAACGGCGGCCCTGACCACAATCCGGGCCTCGCTAACCGAAAAACCCATGCTGCTGAAACTACGCCGGGATTTTTTCCAGTCGGCGGCAGCTCAGGCCCGGCAGAGTGCCACCAAAGCCTACGTTTTTGGCGACCCCGCCGACCAGACCCGCACCAACGCCTTCGTGAATCTGCTGCGCCGGCATAAAATCGACACCTACGAACTCGACCGCGACCTGACCATTGGCGATCAGACCTTTCGGAAGGGCGGGGCCTTTGTGGTACCCACCGAACAGCCCAATTACCTGATGGTTCGCTCGGCCTTTGAAGACCAGATTACGTATTCCGATAGTTTGTTTTACGATGCCTCGACCTGGTCCCTGATGCAGTCGTTTGGCCTGCCATCTGCCGAACTGACCGCCCAAACCGGCAAAGGAAAAACCACGCTGACCCTACCCCTCGGAAACCCCGTAACCGCTCCGCTCGTAACCACCGCACCGGCTGTTGAGCGCAGCAGTTACGCCTACCTGCTGACCGCCACCGACTACAACACCTACCAGGCAATATATGCCCTGCAAAGCGGGGGGGCGTTCGTAAAAACGTCGTTTAAGCCCTTTACGGCTGCTGTTGGCAATGCCAGCCGAACGTTCGGCTATGGAACACTGGTGGTGCCGGTGCAACAGCAAACGCTCACGCCCGACTCGCTGTTTCGGCTCGTAAGCCGGGTTAGCACACAGGCGGGCGTGGCGGTGCAGGGGGTAGAAACAGGGTTCAGTACGCAGGGAATCGACCTCGGCAGTAACTCGGTGCGGACGCTGCGCCGACCCGAAGCGGCTATGGTGGTTGGCTCCGGTGTCAGCCCCTACGAAGCGGGCGAAGTCTGGCATTTGCTGGACCGGCGCGTACAGATGCCCATCACCAAACTGGAGTTGGGCAGTGTGCTCCGTGCCAACCTCAACCGGTACAATACCCTAATCATGGTGTCGGGCGTTTACCCCACCGATAAAGCCCTGGTTGACAAGATCAAGGCGTGGGTGCAGGGGGGCGGCACATTGATTACGCTCAAAACCGCCAGCGAATGGGTAATCAAACAGGGCTTATCGAAAGAGAAACTTATTTTGGCCGACACCACCCGGTCGGCCACCCGCTACAACTACGACGAAGCCACCAACTACGAAGGAGCCAAAGCCCTCGGTGGCAGCATTTTCCGGGCCGATCTCGACCTGAGCAATCCCATCGGTTTCGGGTTTACCAACCGGCGCGTATCGCTGTTCAAGAATAGCCAGACCATTCTAATGCCCGGCAAAAGTCCGTACAATACCGTAGCGCAGTATGCCGAGAAACCACTCGTTGGGGGCTACGTTCATCCGTCCGTGCTGAAGCGCGTGGCTAAGTCGGCGGCTATCCTGACCACCGGCGACGGGGCCGGGCGCATCATTCTCTTTGCCGACAATCCCAACTTCCGGGCCAGTTGGTACGGCACCAACAAACTGTTCCTGAACGCGCTGTTTTTTGGCGGAGTGCTGACCGTGCCGAGTATAGAAGGAGACGAGTAACGTGGTTTGGCTTCATAAGTTGTCTGCGCTGTTGAGCACTTTTTTCCTCAACAGCGCAGCAACTACCGATAGTAGCGAGTGCCAAACCCAAGCCGGGCCGTTACGTACCAACCCGACAAATTGATGGCTGGATTATCAGCACTGTTAACCTGCTGGTCACCAACGGACTGGTTCAGGCGGGCGTTGGCTCCCAGGCGGTAGCCCGCGTCGAAGCCAAGGATCAGCGAACGTTCGCGCGTTTCGGTTACGGTGCCGCAGTCAGTAACGGTCTCCGTTTTTCTGGAACCGTACGGAAATCGGTATTGACCACTCAAACCCAGATCGCCGACAAACGTCTGGGTTCGGAACGAGGCTGTTTGCTGACTACCCGGATTGACCAGTGCTGTGGTTAAAGACGGAGCTGGCGCGCTGTTGCTGGTAATTGTCAGTCCGTAAGAAGTCGGTGATATCATCAGTTTTGGAGTCAGCGTGAACTTCTCTGTCCTGATAATGCGGTAGCCCATCCCGATGCTGTACTGGAAATACGAGGACCGGACGGTGTTTGTTCCGTTGCTGATAGGCTTATTAGCTGACTGGAGTGCGAAATCAAATTGGCTAATCATCGCCCATGGCTTATCCATCCGACTTGCTTCGTTGGTAACGCCAAAGACAACTGGTTGACTGCTCAGACTCGGGTAGCCCGTTTGTTGAAGAACCTGATTAAGCCCGCCGAGCGAGACGCTTTGTTTGCCAATTCGGAACGCAAGTGTCGATTCGGTAGAGCGTGCTTTATTGACCGTCGATAAATCGGGTCTGGCAACCTGTGCCTGTGCGGAGAGAGCCAGCATCGCCAGCCCGAATCCTGCTAAAATGGAGTGCTTTTTCATACGTGACTTTCCTGTTTCAGTTTGAGCAGAAAGGTACACATAAGATTGACTGTTAATTTTACTGAACCCGCTTATTTTTTTCGTTTCCGGGTTGTTTCTAATCAATCACATTCTGACCACCTGCCCCGTGCGCGTCGATTCGTAAATAGCCTGAAACAGAGCCACTACGTTGCGTCCGTCCTGCCCCGTCACCATGGGTGGGCGACCGTCGGCGAGGGCGTCGCGGAAGTCGGCAATCTGCTCGGCAAAGTAGTAGGTCAGGGCGTCGATCTGGTTGAAAAATGCGGTGTCTTCAGCCACGAACTCCGGCAGTTTATTTTCCTCGCCGGGAACACTCCAGATGTCGTTGACGGGCGGGTCGGTAATGCCGGTCATGCCCGCCACGAACATTGACCCACCGTCGGTCTGCACCCCTACCGATGCGCCGTTCTGCCCGTGAATATGCACCTTACCGTACAACCCCGGCTGCTGACTATTGCTGACGACAATATTGCCGATGCCGCCGTTTTTGAACTGCACAATGGCCACCGCCGTATCGTCAACTTCGATATAGGGATGGTTCAGGTTTTTCCAGACCCCATACACGCTCTCTGGTTCGCCCATGTACCAGAGCAACAAATCGAGCTGGTGCGGAGCCTGATTGACCAGCACACCGCCACCTTCGCCCGCCCAGGTACCGCGCCAGGGATCACTCTGGTAATAGCCTTCGCCCCGCCAGCCCAGCATCTGCACCATGCCCAGCACGGGTTTGCCAATCTGCCCGGCGTCGATGGCCCGCCGAATGCGCAGACAGGGTTCGTAAAACCGTCGTTGGCTGATGGTGCCGAGTTGGCGGTCATTGCGCCGGGCGGCTTCCAGCATGGCATCACAATCCTGAAGCGACGACGCCAGCGGTTTCTCCACCAGCACGTGTGCACCCGCATCGAGGGCCGCAACAGTTGGGTCGGCGTGGGCAGGATGGGGCGTAGTGACGAGGCAAAGGTCGATGCGCTCGCGGTTGACCATCTCCGCTACGTCGGTGTAAGCCGGAACATCGTAGTGAGCGGCAAAGTCGCGGGTTTTGTCGGGGGTGCGGCCATACACAGCGGTGAGTTCGGTACCAGACGTCTGCAAAACGGCTTTAGCGTGCAGATGGGCCACTTTACCGGGGCCAATGATCGCAATACGAAGAGGAGTAGGCATTGATTCAGCGTCTTTTTTGTCAGCCAATAGCGGGAATCCGTTCGGCCTTTGGGGCAGCAATATAACAATGCCCGGCCAACGTTTGTCAGCCGGGCATCATCTTCGATACAGTATGGTAAAGTTATTTACCAGCGGGCATCAGTACGGTATCAATGGAGTGAATAACGCCGTTGGTGGCCTGAATGTCAGCCTGGTTGATGGTGGCCGTGCTGCCCCGCCCGTCGGTAATGGTGATGGCGTCGCCCTGTTTGCTCACCGTCAGCGTACCGCCCGTCACTGTTTTGAGTTTCTGCCCATCCTGCAGGGCATCGGCGGGGTAGCTGCCTTTCACGACGTGATAAGCCAGCAATTTCATCAACTGCTGCTTATTATCCGGCTTTAGCAAGTTCGTAACCGTTCCGTCGGGAAGCTGGCCAAAGGCATCGTTAGTGGGTGCAAATACGGTATATGGCCCCTTACCACTGGCCTGCTCGGTCAGCCCCGACACCCGCAAAGCCCGGAACAGAATGGTGTGATTCGCCGACTTAGCCGCGCTGATGGCCATGTCGCGTCCTGTGCTGCCACCCGGTTTCATGGTACCTGCCGGTGCCATCGTAGTGGTCGATGAGCCGGCGGTTATGGCACCGGCATTTTGCTGCGCCATAAGACCGTTACTGGTACCGAGATACACGAGCAGCATAGCCGCCCCGCTGAGAATTGTTTTCCTGTTCATAACCGAATAAAGTTGGAGTAAAACAAATCGGGGCTTTTTCACCAGACCGTATCAGGCAATTGGATAAAGCAGAGTGAATGGCAGATCAGACCGGATCAAAAGCCCTGTTTATTGATTAAACGGTAGTTTATTGTGCAGAAATTGCCTGATTAGCTTAAAAGTGAGGAAGCGGGAACACAGCGCGGGTTGACCCTCCGTTACTCACGGCAATACCGTAAGTGGTCCCCGGAAGGTGGTGGAAAAAGGGCCTTCGCCGGTTTTGATCTGGTACGTATATAGCCCTCCTCCGGCCTTGTTTTGCCCAAACGAGCCGTTCCAGGGCTGGGCGTACCCGCGCGAGTGAAAAACCAGCTCACCCCAGCGGTTGAAGATCGACACCTCGCAGTCGGGGAATTTTTCGATGTTGGCAATCGTCCAGACGTCGTTCAGGCCGTCGCCGTTGGGCGAGAACGCCGAAGGAATATACACCGGCTCCACTACCTCTACCAGCACCGAGAAACTGGCCGGGCAACCCGCCACGCTCAGGGCCGTGAGCCGATACGGTGTAGTCACCAGCGGATTAGCCACCGGGTTAGGTACGTCTGCCCGGCTCAGAAAATCGGGCGGGTTCCAGCCGTATTGCCTGATGGGTTCGCTGGCATCAACCTTTATCCCGATCTGACTACCCCGAAACAGCGTATAAGCTTCCGGTCCGGTTAGCTGCGGTCCCGGAGCCACCGTAGCCGTGGTGCTTTGCACAGTGCGGCACCCATTAATCGAGGTAACGGTGTAGGTGAGTACGTGCCTTCCTACACCCGCCACAGCCGGGTCGAAACGGTTGCCCGTAACGCCCGGGCCGGCATAAACACCACCGCCCGGTTGCCCATTGAGCGTCTGGGCAGTACTTCCAACGCCACAGAACGGAGCAAGCGAATCAAGCCCGATGTCAAAGCGCGGGTATTGCGTAAGTACCAGTGGAGCCGACAGGGCCGTACAACCCGTGGAGGCCGTAACCGTGGCCCGGTACGTACCGGCATTCTGCGTTTGTACGAGGGCTGTGGCAGTGCCAAACCGGCTGCCGTCGCGCTGCCACTGGTAGAGATTACCCGGTTGACTAACCGCCGTAAGTACAACGCTGTCTCCGGGGCAAAAAATGGGGCGGGGCGCGCTGATCTGCACCGTAGGCCGGGGGTTTATCGTGACCTGAAGCGAGTCCATACCCTCGCAGTTAGCCGCCGACGGGCGGGCCAGCACCGTGTAGCGGCCCGACTGATTTACGCGCAGCACTGCCCCCTGCTGACCGGCCAGATTAACACCGTTGCGTTGCCAGCGGTACGCGTAATCGGGGTTACTACTGGCCTGGAGCTGGATTGTATCGCCGGTACAAAGTGGGTTTGGACTGGCCAGCGACAAACTCACCGGTGGGGACGTTACGTAGTTGACGGCTATTTTCTCTGAGATGGTATCGCCGGCGCAACTCAGGGCCAGACTCTTCACAACCGTATATACCCCCGCCGTAGTAACCTGAAGCGAGTCTGTCGTGGCTCCGGGCAGGTTGGATCCGTTGCGCTGCCACTGGTATTGAAACGTCGGGTTTCTCTCGACCCGGAGCGTCAGGGGCTGGCTGGCGCACCACGGCAGATTATTCGATACAATGCGACTGTTGACCGTCACAACAGCCGGGGGCGTGGTGGTTTGACCGCAGTTGACTACGGGCAGCTGAAAATCCCGACGTACTACTCCAATCCGTTGGCCGTTCCGATATTCTTCGCATTGCACCGAGAACAGGTACAACCCTTCTTTATTAGCCCGAACGCTCAACTGACCCGTAACCGCATCGATACTCAAAGCCGGGTTGCCCGGAATAACATTGTTCAGGCTGTAGCCGGCTGCCCAGCCAACGGGCGGATAGCTGGCGCGCGGGGTCGCGGGGGCGGTCACCATGACGTTAGTCGTATAGCCGTTGAGGGGCGTTACGAGCGAGTAAACAAGTGCGTCGCCGTCAGCATCGATCGCGCTGATATCGAACGTAAACGGCTTGTCTAAGCAGATATAGTCGCCATTGGGTATTTTGAACTGGGGCGATGAGTTAACGAAGGGCGTACTGTTGCGTATCATGGCCGGGAACTCCATATAGAACACCATACCCAGCCCACTGCTGGTTCTGGTCACGTTGATAATGGCGTCGCTCCGGCAGCAGCGTTCCCAGACCATATAGTAGCCCGCCGGGTCGGTGTACCTGGCGGGGTCGAACTGAACCAGAGCGCAGTAACGGGCCTCAATGAAGTTAAGCTTATTCTGGCGGGCACAGGCTTCGTTATTGAAACGCAGCGGCAGACTCTCGCATAGTTTGAGGTCAATCCGCTCGATAAGTGCCGGACCATTTTTACTGAATATCAACACTGTAACAACCGGATCCTGGTTACCGGCCTGGCTCTGACCAGCGTCCCAGAACTGAGTAAGCTGGATTTGAAACTGGCCGGGTGTTGTCCCTACCGCCCGCATGCCAATGTTGCCGCCAATGATGTGATTGGCCGAAGCAAAGGCGGGCATCAGGCAAAGCAGTACCCCTTTGACGAGCCAGGAAAGCCAGTTAGGTTGGCGCGTCAGGAGTGATTGCATGAGTGAGGAGAATGTATGTTCATGGTAATCGTGTTGCCAAAACAACGTCTAATGTAGCTACCTTCAGCACAGGAAGTATAGACCGGCAGCACGAATTATCTACCGGCTTGCTGTGCTTTTTGCTGGTTTATTTCGATAGAAAACCCTTTGCAATCAGGTACGGGATAATAAGCCATAGCAAGCCTTTAACCAGGAAAAACAGGAATCCTGCCCACCCCAGCCGCTTAAACCACTTCCCAAATCGCTCGTTCATGATACAAAAATAGTGGTAAAGTTATAGATGGTTCGCCACTGCAGTTATATAGTCGTGAGTTGGGATAGTTGACACACCTGACTTTGCCATTATACGACTCTGTGACTTTACAACTAATTTTGCAGGATGGTACAGATTGGGCAGGACGTCAGCCACGCAAAGGCATGGCTGGAGAGGGGCAACGTAGTAGGAATACCCACCGAAACGGTTTACGGCCTGGCTGGTAATGCACTGGATACCAACGCCGTGCTAACCATTTTTCGGGTCAAAAACCGCCCCACGTTCGATCCGCTCATTATCCATACCGATACGCCCGCCAAACTAAGCCCATTCGTAACCGACTTCCCCCCGGCTGCCCGGCAACTGGCCGATGCATTCTGGCCCGGTCCGCTCACGCTACTACTGCCTAAACGAGCCAGCATTCCCGATCTGGTTACGGCGGGTCTGCCCACGGTAGCGGTACGCATTCCAAACCACCCGCTTACGCTGCAACTGCTGGCCGAACTCGATTTTCCACTGGCCGCGCCCAGTGCCAATCCCTTTGGCTACATCAGCCCCACCACCGCCCGGCACGTGGCCGATCAGTTGGGCAATCAGATCCCGTACATTCTGGACGGTGGCCCGGCGCGGATCGGGCTGGAATCGACTATCGTTGGTTTTGAGGGAGACATGCCCTGCGTCTTCCGGCTTGGTGGGCTGACCCAGGCGCAGATTGAAGCCGTGGTGGGGCCGGTAACCGTGCAAACTCACTCGACGGACAATCCTGCGGCACCCGGTATGCTCAGCAGCCACTACGCCCCGCGCAAACCGCTTATCCTGTTGAAACCCGGCCAGTCTCCGCCCCTCACCAACCCCAACCGGGCAGGTATGCTGGCCTTTCGTGAACCGGTTGGTGGTGTTCCTGACGCGCAACAGCGGATACTCTCGGCCACGGGCGATCTGGACGAAGCCGCCAAAAACCTGTTTGCTTACCTCCGCTGGCTCGACACGCTGGATCTGGATCTGATCTACGCCGAGACCCTGCCTAACACCGGGCTGGGGGCGGCCATCAACGACCGGCTCCGGCGGGCCTCCGTTCAGAAATGAGTCGATTTCGTTAACCGACTGGATACGTACTCTTTCCCAAATAACGGTAGTTTGTATCTTTGGCACTCGGTTAACTGCTTCCTTACTCAACACCCCATCGTAGTTTATGAACGCCAAACTTGCCGAAGAATATCCTTTTCTGAACGACGGCGGGCAGATGGGCGAACTCACCCGCGCGTTTGATTGGGCCGCAACGGCCATTGGGCCACCCAAAAGCTGGCCGCAGAGTCTGCGCACTATTGTCAGCGTAGTGCTGACGTCCAAATTTCCGATGTTTCTGTGGTGGGGACCGGAGATGATTCAGATTTATAACGACGCCTACCGCCCCAGTCTCGGCAATCAGGGTAAACATCCCAACGCATTGGGCCAGCGGGCCAAAGACTGCTGGCCCGAAATCTGGGACGTTATCGGCCCGCTTATTAATCAGGTACAGACCACCGGAGAAGCCATCTGGAGCGAAAACCAGTTGATTCCTATCTACCGAAATGGCCAGCTTGAAGATGTGTACTGGACGTTTAGCTATAGCGCCGTGCGCGTTGAGTCCGGGCAGGTAGGCGGCATTCTGGTAGTCTGCAATGAAACGACCGATAAGGTACATACCCTTCGTCAACTCAAAGAACACGAACAGCAGCTCGAAAAGACCAACGAAGACCTGCGCGACAGCATCCGGCAGTTTACGTTCCTGACCGATTTTGTACCGCAGATCGTCTGGGCTACTCAACCGAATGGAGAGGTCGATTTTTTCAACCGCCGGTGGTACGAATTCACGGGCCTGTCAGTGGAGCAGTCGCTGGGCGGAGGATGGGGGCAGGTCCTCCATCCCGACGATGTTGGCCGAACCTGGCAGGTATGGCAAAACTGTCTGGCAACGGGACAGCCCTATGAGATCGAGTACCGTCTGAAGCAACACGACGGGCAGTACAGGTGGTGGCTGGGTTTGGGCCTGCCCTTTTATGACGCTCCCGGACCAGACGGTGAGCCGGGTGAAATTATGCGCTGGTTTGGTACCTGCACTGATATTCACGACCAGAAAGTCTTCACTGCCGATCTGGAGAAACAGGTGACCCAGCGGACCAACGCGCTTCAGATGGCTAACATCGACCTTCAGCGTTCCAACGAAAACTTAGAGCGGTTTGCCTACGTAGCCAGCCACGATTTACAGGAACCCCTGCGCAAGATTCGCTCCTTCGGCGATATTCTCCAGACAAATTATGGCAGTCAGCTGGGCGAGGGAGCCGACTTTCTGGAGCGGATGCTGACGGCGGCTGAACGGATGTCAGTGCTGATCAAGGACCTGCTTACGTTCTCGCGCATCCGCACCCAGCGCCAAGCCTTCACGTCAGTTACCCTGACCAGCGTGGTTGGGGACGTGCTGGGCGATGTGGAACTGGCCATTCAGGACACCGGCGCGGTCATTGAGGTGGGCGAATTGCCCACCGTACCCGGCGATGCCCCCCAGCTCGGACAGCTTTTTCAGAATCTGATTGCCAACGCCCTCAAGTTTCAACAGCCCGATCTACCACCCCGCATCAGCCTGACCAGCCAATTGATACCCGCATCTGACTTACCCGAAACGATAAAGCCGAACAGCACGGCCAGTCAGTTTTACGCCATAAGCGTGACTGATAACGGCATTGGTTTCGACGAAAAATACACCGATCGTATTTTTCAGGTATTCCAGCGCCTGCACGGCCGCAGCCGGTATACAGGTACGGGCATTGGCCTGGCCATTGTGCAGAAGGTCATCGATAACCATAACGGAGCGGTTCAGGCAACGAGTCAGCCCGGCCAGGGAGCTACGTTTACGGTGTATCTGCCCGCAGAATAGGCTCAATCAAATCCCACAAATTACCGTATAGGTCTTTGAAAACGGCGACGGTGCCATAGGGTTCTTCAACAGGTAACCGCGTAAACTCAACTCCTTTTTCGGTCATCGCGTGGTAATCGCGCCAGAAATCATCGGTATGCAAAAACAAAAACACCCGCCCACCGGTCTGGTTACCCACGCGGCTGCGCTGCGTATCGTCATCGGCTTTGGCCAGTAACAGAGCGCACGCATTGCTGCCCGGCGGGGCCACCCGAACCCAGCGTTTAGTATCGCTTAGGCGAGTATCTTCCAGCAGGACAAAATTTAGTTTTTCGGTATAAAACCGAATCGCATCGTCATAATCGTCCACTACGAGAGCGATGGAGGCCAGGCGTTGGTGCATACTTTTACCTTTTATCAATTTTCGCCAGTAGCCCGGTCATCATTTCCTTAAAATAGTCGCCGTTGTAGGGGCCAAACCAGTTCATGTCGCGGGTTTCGTAGGTGGCGCGGTCGTAGTAGCGGTCGGGCGTGATGTAGCCAATGTAGCCGCCGTCGAAGCTGGTAATCATCAGGTTCAGACTATCACGCCGGGCCACGGGTTGTAGTTCGACGGAGAGCTCGCCGGAAAAGTCGCAGGGGGTGCCGAGCAGGGCAGTTTTTCCAATGCGTAACGCTTTCAGGTCGGACGGGTAGTCACCGTAGAGGAGGTAAAACAGGTAAGGCCGCACGCGCCAGTTGCCAATAATGCGCGGGTGCGGCTCGCGCAGACCCAACGGCAGTGTCAGCAACATAAGTGTACTGTCGGTGCGGGGCTGAATGGTTGGCACAGTCTGTTCAATGCGCAGGGCCAGCGCACCGGCGTAGTTTCTGATCTCCTGAAAGTCGGTGTTTCCCTTCGCTACGGGCGCTGTGCTACCCACCGGCCCGGCCAGAAACAGCGCGAACGTAGCGGCTTTTTTCTCCAACCGATCTACCAGCGACCCCGGATAGTCACGGCTGAGGTAGTTGCCGTTGTCGCCCTCAAACAGCGTAGCATGACCCGAAAACGACGTAAGCAGGGCCGACGTACCGTCTTCTTTCACCAATTTCAGTAGTCGCACGGCTCCATCGAGTGGTCGGGTAGGACCGGACGAGCCGATGCGATTTCTGACCAAATCAATGGCATCGGTTTGTCCGTAGCCAATCTGCACCGGGGCCATATTGGTCTGCGCTTCGCGAATAGCCCGCAGAATACCGTCGGTAATTCGGGTAACAATAGCTTCCTCGTACTCACCTGCAATAAGCGAACCCACCAGCCCCGGTGCCCAGCCGCCCGCGCTATTGTGCGAATGAATGGCCCCCATGTACATATTAGCCCACGTCAGCCCCACCTCCGGCAATCTTTTTTTGAGTTGCTCTACTACCGTCGGGGGCGTAATGAGCAGGTCGAGGGCAACTACGGCCACGCGGGTACTGCCATTGTCGAGCATAACTACCCGCGCGTAGAGCGAATCGCTGACCACCCGCCACTTTTTGCCGCGTCGTTCGCCATAGCCGCCAGTAGCCGTAGGGTGATCGGGAGTGATGTTTGCTTTGGCCCAGCCCGCCCGCAGCGGTGTTGTGGCGGGCGGGGGTGAGGCCAACCCCGTTAGTCTTTGTTTGGTTTGCCGGTAGTAATCCATTTCCCGGTAGGGCGTGTCATCCACCGGTGCCAGACCAACGGCCAGAATCAAAATCACCAGTCCTACCAGGCCAAGTAGCACATAAAGCAGAATACGCAGAAATTTCATAGAGAGATTGACGAGTAACCGGACTGCAAAGAACGAAAAACCCGGCGTCAATGCATCAAAAAAAGGCATCGGAGAAACTCCGGTGCCTTTTCGGTATTCTACCGGTTGCCCGGCTCCTCAAACTAACTTCCCTATTACTGTCTGTTGCTCTATGCAATGTACGTTCCGGCAATGGCCAGCACCTGTGCTTTGGTGAGTGGTTCGTCGAAGGCTTCGGCTACTGCCGCTGCCGACTTACCCGTCAGGGCCACCAGATCAATTGTTGCCTGCATCGTGGCTTCTTCGCCTGCATAGACCGCAGCCGGGGCGTTACCCGCCGTACCGATCCAGCCTTTGGCTCCGTTCATTCGCCGAACCTGTGCTGCGTGACGCGCTTCTACAGAGTGAATCTGCAGGGCTACCTGCAGGATACTTTTATCGTTAATAAGTGCACCGGCCTGTCCTTTGTAGGCCCGAACGCCGGTATCTTCGAGCGCCTGCGCCAGGCCCAGAAATTTCTGGTACGTGCTGAACGAGTCGCCAAATTTGAAAGTTGGCTTAGCCACTGCAGCGGCTCCGAGCGCACCTCTAAGCAAAACCACGTGAGCCACTTCATGCTTGCTGATCTGCGCAATTACAGTGCGGTCAGCGGCCGGAATCAGATTAGCCGTGTTCAGAGCCAACCGGTAGTATTCGTCTTCGAGGTATTCGAGCGTAAGCGCGAAGTTAAGCACATCAATTGCCGCCTGCGACGGACCTGCCTGGGCAAATGCCTGATTAGCCGTAGCGGCAAACAGGGTGGGTACGGCGGCTGCGGTCAGGGCTTTCTGGCCGAATTTGATCAGGTTGCGCCGTGAGTAGAAGCTATACTTGTCTGCCGCTTCGACATCAAGTTCTTCGATTTTCGAGATTATATTAAGGAGATTCATCGTGTTGAGTGGGGGTTAAACAGTTGGCAGGTTAGCTCCGCTAATGGTGTTCCTGACAAATGGCTGCGCGGCTGGCAGTACCTGAACAGGCTTGCGGACAACGTCGAGTCCGTTGGCGGGCGTTACCACGTCATCTCCGGCGAAATCGGCTGATTTTGGGTTGAGCAGATCGCGAATAACGGCCGCATGACGGGCTTCGACCGAGACAATCTTACCGGCCAGCAACAGGAGGTTAACGTCTTTGAGCAGGTTACCCGCGCCGTTGTACGCCGATACGCCGAGGTCTTCAAACGTTTTAGCCGTGTTCAGTACGCTGGTCCGGTCAGCAAAATTGATCGCGCTAAAATTAGGCGTCAGGTCAGCAATCCGGTTGGCGGCTGGAATAGCCGCTTTGAAAAACTCGCGGTGAATAATTTCGTGATCGCGAATGTCCGTCAGGATAGTACGCTCAGCATCTGACATGCCACTGTAGGGCGTAGTCATTACCTGCGTATAAAAGGCAGCTTCGAGCTGTTCGAGTGCGTAGGCATAGTTCAGAATCCCGATATCGCCCGAACCCAGATCAACCATAGTTGGCGAAGGGGAGACGGTGATAGGGTTTTCTTCGTTTTTGCACGCGGCAAGGAGCGCACCACCGGCCACAAACGCGCCAGAGTAGCGCAAAAAGAGCCGTCGGCCAACGGCAACGGGTTCCAATCCGCCCGGCAACGTTGTTAATCCGGGTTGTTTTTCGGGGTTGTTCATACTGAGTAAGAGAAAAATTGTGTCTTGAATGCGGGCTTCCGTTGCCCGTATCCCCTCTTATCTACGAACAGAGCAGCCGTCTGGATTTATAATTTCTTGTTTTCGGAATTGATGCGTCTTTTCCTGCCCCGTTCAGTTTCTGCGGCCTGATGATCGTGGTTGTGCTGCCATAGACACTGAGCTTGCCCGACGAAGCCCGGTAGCAAACCGGCAAAGTCGGGTCCGAACAGCCAAAAAATGCCTGAACACGTCATTATTTCTTGATAACATCTGGCTTCTACGACTATGTACATAACTAGAACGATGACTGCCAAATCTGTTTACATCTGGGTTTTCTGCTGTTTGCTGACTATTACTGGTCAGGCGCAACCCGCCGACAAACCCATTGCCATATCCGTCGATCTACACAAGGAAACGGGACCCCTGCGGCCTATCTGGGCGTGGTTTGGCTACGATGAGCCGAACTATACCTATATGAAAGACGGCAAAAAGCTGCTGACCGAACTGGCCAAAGCAAACGCGGTCCCCGTCTACGTGCGGGCGCACAGCCTGCTCGTGACGGGCGATGGCAAGGCCGCGCTCAAGTGGGGATCGACCAACGCCTATACCGAAGACGCCACCGGCAAACCCATTTACGACTGGACGATTATCGACCAGATTTTCGATACGTACGTTGAACGGGGAATGAAGCCGATGGCGCAGATTGGGTTCATGCCCGAAGCCCTCTCCACCCATCCCGAACCCTACCGCCATAACTGGCAGCCCGACAACAAATACGGCGGCATTTTCACGGGCTGGGCTTATCCACCAAACAACTACCAGAAATGGAGCGAACTGGTGTACCAATGGGTGCGGCACTCGGTGGCCCGTTACGGCCAAAAGGAAGTAGAAAGCTGGTACTGGGAACTCTGGAACGAACCCAACATCGACTACTGGAAGGGGACCACCGACGAATACATCAAACTCTACGACTATACCGCCGACGCCGTGAAACGCGCCCTGCCCACCGCCCGTATGGGTGGCCCTGAAGTGACTGGCCCTGCCTGGGATAAATCCGAGACATTCATGCGGGCGTTTCTGGACCATGTCGTAAGTGGCAAAAACGCTGTGACGGGCCAGACCGGTACCCCCCTCGATTTCATTACCTTTCACGCCAAGGGCGAACCCAAACTTGTAAATGGGGCGATACAGATGAACATGGGCAGGCAGTTCCGCGACATTGACCGGGGCTTCGAAATCGTGGCGTCGTACCCGTCGCTGCGGCAGTTACCGATTATCATTGGCGAGTCAGATCCGGAGGGCTGCGCGGCCTGTTCGGAAGATTTTCATCCGCAAAATGCTTACCGCAACGGTACCGTCTACTCAAGCTACACGGCAGCTTCGTTCGCCCGTAAGTCAGACCTGGCATCGGCCCGGAGCGTTAACCTGCTGGGTGCCGTGACGTGGGCGTTTGAATTCGAGGATCAGCCGTGGTTTCGGGGATTTCGTGACCTGGCCACCAACGGCGTCGACAAGCCGGTGCTGAACGTATTCCGTATGTTCGGAATGATGGCTGGCAACCGGGTAACGACTACCGGCGGTTCGGGCTATAACGCGGCCCAAATCCGCGACAACAGCGTCCGGCAGCAACCTGACGTCAACGCGCTGGCGTCCACAAGCGCTAAATCAGCGGCCATCATGGTCTGGAATTACCACGATGACAACCTCCCCGCCCCCGACGCACCCGTTGCCATAACGATCAGCGGTTTGCCGGGCCGGGTGGTAAAATTGGTGCATTACCGCATCGACAAGCGGCACAGCAACGCCTACGAAGTCTGGAAAAACATGGGGTCGCCCCAAACGCCCACGCCCGCTCAAGTTGCCGAACTCGAACGCGCCGGGCAGATACCGACGCTGGGTAAGCCAGCGTCGGTATCTGTCAGGAATGGCCAGGCGATGGTTAATTTTCCACTACCCCGTCAGGGCGTATCGCTGCTTAAACTGACGTGGTAACGCAAGGCCAGAAACTACAGTCGGCCCAACACTGACCGCTAAGCCGGTTTGGCCCTATCTTTGCCCTTACGATTACATTCATTAACCGCCCCGACAAACGTGAAGACCGGCTCATTCCGGCAGGTTATTCATCATTCATCATTTATAATCGTACCGGCGACCCGGTCATAATTCCCTTCAATGCAAATTCTCAAATTTGGCGGTACGTCGGTTGGCTCGGTCGAGAGCATCCGGCAGGTTATTCGGATCATTGAGCAGCACCGGCGCGACGGTAATTCCATTGCGGTAGTTTTTTCGGCAATGGGGGGCGTTACCAACCAGCTCATCGAAATTGGGCGGATGGCCACCTCCGGCGAACCCGATTACATGGAACTGGTCCGGCGCATTGAAGACCGGCATTTTGCGGTAGTCAAAGCCCTGCTGCCCGTAAAAGAGCAGAGCAAGGTGTTTGCCCACGTGCGCGGTATCATCAACGAACTCGAAGACCTGCTGCGGGGCGTATCGCTCATTCGTGAACTGACCCTGCGGACCCACGATCTGATTACCAGCTTTGGCGAACGGCTCTCCACCGCCGTTATTACCGAATGTGTGCGTAGTACGGGTATTCCGGCGCAGTTTCTCGACGCCCGTACCATCATTAAAACCGACGCGCAGTTTGGGCAGGCCGAGATCAACTATACACTGACCAACCAGCTTGTTCAGGCGCACTTCGCCAAAAACACCGATATTCAACTGATTACCGGTTTCATTGGCTCGACCGAAAAAAATGAAACAACCACGCTGGGCCGGGGTGGGTCAGATTACACGGCCAGCATTCTGGGCGCGGCCTTAAACGCTACCGTCATCGACATCTGGACCGATGTGGACGGGATGATGACCGCCGACCCACGCAAGGTGCCCAACGCCTTCAATATCCCGACCATCACCTACGCCGAAGCCATGGAACTCAGCCACTTCGGAGCCAAAGTGATTTACCCGCCCAGCCTGCAACCCGCGTTTGCCCGCAACATTCCGGTCCGGGTGCTGAACACGTTCAATATTGGCCATGAGGGAACCCTCGTAAGCCGCACCGCCGACCGGCGGCAATATACCATCACGGGTATTTCGAGCATCGACGACATTGCGCTCGTCAACGTGCAGGGGTCGGGTATGATTGGCGTGGCGGGCGTGTCGGCCAAGCTGTTCGGAATTCTGGCAGCCCATAAAATCAGCGTGGTGCTGATCTCGCAGGCATCGTCCGAACACTCCATCTGCTTTGCCATCGACCCGCGCGGGGCCGAGAACGTCAAGACCATCTTGGACGCCGAATTTGCGCCCGAAATCGAACACGGCCACATCGACAACATCGCCATCGAGCGCGACCTGTCGGTCATTGCCACAGTGGGCGAAGGGATGCGGAAATCGTCGGGGATTGCGGGCAAGCTGTTTTCGGTGCTGGGCAAAAACGGCGTTAACATCGTGGCCGTAGCGCAGGGATCGTCGGAGATCAATATCTCGGTGGTCATCAACAAAAACAACCTCTCCAAAGCCCTCAACGCCTTACACAACTCGTTTTTCCAGTCCGAAGCCCGGATGCTGAACCTGTATATGGTGGGTACGGGGCTGATTGGCAAGGCATTGCTGGCGCAGATTCACGCACAGACGAACTACCTACGGCAGGAGAAGCTACTCAAAATCTGCGTAGTAGGCGTGGCCAACACCCGAAAAATGCTGCTCGACGGCAAAGGGCTGGACCTGACCAACTGGTACGAACAGCAGCAGGCCGAAGGCGTAACGACCTCACTGCCCGCCTTTATCGAGAAAATAAAAGACTACAACCTGCCCAACTCGGTGTTTATCGACTGTACGTCGGACAAGGAAATCGTGCAGTTTTACGAGTCCTTGCTAGATGCCAATATCTCGGTCGTGACGCCCAACAAGGTGGCCAATTCGGGACCGTACAGCGAGTACCGGCGGTTGCAGCGCACGGCCCTGAACCGGGGCGTAAAATTCCTGTACGAGACCAACGTGGGCGCGGGTTTGCCGATTATCAACACCGTGCAGGGCCTGATGACGGCGGGCGACCGCTTCCTGAAAATCGAAGCCATTCTGTCCGGTACGCTTTCGTTCATCTTCAATACGTTTGGTTCGGAAGGCTGGGAATCCTTTGCCGACGTAGTGCGCGAGGCCAAAGCCAAAGGCTACACCGAACCCGATCCGCGCGATGATCTGAGCGGACAGGACGTAGCCCGGAAAATCCTGATTCTGGCCCGCGAAGCTGGTTTCCCCCTCGAACCGAACGACGTCACGATCAACAACCCGCTGCCAAAAGCGTGTCTGGACGCACCCACGATTCCGGCCTTTTTCGAGCAGCTCGATGCCCATAACGACTACTTCAAAACCCTGCTGAGCGAAGCCGACGCACGGGGCGAAAAACTACGATTCGTGGCCGTATTTGAGAACGATAAAGCCGTGATTGAACTACGGTCGGTGGGGCCGGATCATCCGTTTTACCAGCTTACGGGTGCCGACAACATCGTTTCGTTCACAACGGAGCGGTATAAAGAGCGGCCTCTGGTCATAAAAGGCCCCGGCGCGGGTGCCGAAGTAACGGCCTCCGGCGTCTTCGCCGACGTGGTCAGTATTGGTAGTTATTTGGCGTAACTTACTTATATTCACCACTATGTTGTAAATAGATAGAAGTGATATGAGCCGCCTTCAATTAGTACAGCAAGCTATCCAGACGATCAATCAGTTACCCGACGAAAAGGTAGTTGAGGTAGCTGATTTTGCGTCGTATGTGTTGAAAAAACATGAGGAAGCGGTTCTGCAAAAAGGAATTCAGCAGTTGGTCGAAACGTCTGATACGTTCGCCTTCCTGCACGACGAGGAAGACTTGTACAGTCTGGACGATTTGAAAGAACGGTATTGATGCAACCGGGCGACATAATTCTGATCCCATTTCCATTTACAGACCTATCGGGCAGTAAGGTACGTCCGGCACTTGTGCTGGTTGTTGCGGCTTGACATAACACTATCTTTCGTGACAACGCAACTGCAATGGCAGGAGCCGACCAATGTTCTGATGAATCCATCTCCACTCAGTAGTCTAGAAAATCTTTGTGACAGAAGGTAGCAAATTCACAAATCGTCGGGTGTCAGGCCCGTTTTCTTTGCAATTTTCGAGAGCATAACCGGTCCTATTTCGTCGCCGTCGTGAAAAGCGAACGTATAGTTTTCCCATCCTTCTCTGGCTAGTGTCCGGTGTGAACCCGACTGGCGTTTGACTTCCCAACCAATTCTACCCAAAGCAACAAGAACTGATTTCGCTTTTGAGGAAGGCCATTGGTTCATACGGCTACCTCGAAAAGTTGCCCTGTCACTTCCGGTACTGGCTCACCATACTCAAGGCGTTCGGCAATGACCCGTAAGGCGAGGGCTTCGGCAAAACGAACAGCCTGCTCTTTGGTTTGACCATATGCCATTACGCCGGATAAGTCGGGTGCATCGGCAATCCAACGGCCATCAGTTTCCTGCTCAGTCTCGATACGAATAGTCATCAGCCTCGTTTTTTTTAGCGTCTTTAGATAGCAAGCTACTCAACTTCGCATCGACAATCAACTGGTTTTGTAAAGTTTTCAGTGTATACTCTGCTCAGTTAATGACCAGTTTCAGCCGCTTCCAGATTTCGTTCTGGTAGACAGGAACAATCTCTGAGTTATCGGGCGAGTCGCCTAAGCGGACCATGATGAGGTTTTTGGAGCGGACTATGTTCAGGAACTGGCCATTTTTGCCCATTGCCGCTACCATGTCGGCGGGGGCATCGGGGGCGAGTGAGCCGGGCAAAAGGGTCTGTGTGGTGGGCAATCGGTACGACGCTTTGCCGTTCAGCCACCACAGATACCCGTAACTCAGATTCAGGTTTTGCGAGGTATTGACACTGGCCGTATAATAGGCGGCATCGGTCAGAACAGGCTGCCCGTTCCACTGCGCGTCGTTGGCCATGAGCAACCCAAACCGGGCCATACTGCGGGCCGTCGAGAAAAATACGTTGTTATCGTCGATCCGTATCCACTGCCCGTCCATCCCGATTTTACTGGCCAGTTTATCCGCGAAATACTGCTCGAAGGGTTGTTTTACGGCTTTGCTGACCACGGCCTCCAAGAGCGTGTATGGCGCATTATGATAGGCCCAGCGGGTACCTGCGTCGGCTTTGTATGTCAGGCTGGCCGGGCTGGTGTTATCCTTGTTGGGTACGCCATCGTCCAGTCCGGTGGTCATGGTAAGCTGGTTTTTTACCGTAATCAGATTTTCTTTGACCGGGGGCAGCGCCGTCCAGCCCGCGCCAAGATAAGTAGCCGATTTCTGGTCGATGGACAGAAACTTTTCTTCCTGTGCTTTGCCAACCATGAAGCCAGTCAGGGTTTTGCCCGCCGAAGCCCAGTACCATTGGCTGCTTTGATTGAACCGGGCGGTGTTGGTGAGGTTATTTCCGAAGTATTTTTCCAGTACGATGCGTCCGTTTTGCGTCACGATAAACGCGCGGGTTTGTGTGGATTCGAGGTAGTCGAAAAGGGGTTGGATATTGGCGGTTTTCCAGCCGAGCGATTCGGGCCTGGTCGTCTCCCAGTCGCTGTTTCCAATGGGCGGGAAATAGGCGGAAGTGGTGGGGGTTACGCCCGTGTCCTGCACCTTTGAGCAGGCACCGGACAGGAGTAGAACGAATAAAATAAGCGGAGTAGAGTTCATTGGCTTGGCCCGACAGGTTAGTATGGTGGGACGGCTTTTCGAGAATCCGTGCAGACAATAGTTTAATCGGGAACGGAAAAATACAAAAAAGCAGACCGATAAAATCAGCCTGCTTTCTACTTCTATCCACACCATTAGGAAACCTTACGGCTCCCCATGATGGTGCAAATATAAGCATGGATGCTGTTTACCCATTACACATGACCAGTTATAAATTTATTAGACGGTATAGATTGGGTTGTTACCAGCCACATCTACCCAAATGGAATGCAGACAAAAAACCCCGAAAAGTTGTAGTTTCGCCTATCTGACTCCCTTCATGCAGACGCAAACCCAGTCGCAACCTCTTATCGACCGCATTCGTGACGTCGGCCATCCCGAAGCCGTCCGGCGGTTCTTCGGGTTACTCAAAGAGCTGATCGACATCGTAAACCTACCCAACGGCGACGCCCGGCTGGCGTTTACAGTACGTAAAGACCGCCGAAGCATTACCGCCAATGTTAATTTTTTTCTGGCCCTGCGCATTCTCAAGCCAACCCGCAGCGAGGTGGAGTACTGGCTCACGATCAAGAAAAGCTGCCAGGAGCAACTAACCGACATTCGGGAGGTTGACTTCGTACCACTGAGCGACAAGTCCGATTACGTATCGGTCGTGATTGGGCAGTCGAGTGCGCACCTGCTGCACCACCCGGTCATTCGCAAATGTTGGGAGGACTGCCTGCCCGAACTGGTTGAAACCGCCAAGCGGGGTCCGCATGCAACTCACCATAATACGAGCATTTACAAAGCCGCTGAAGATGATGCGTTCCTGAGCGAACTGCTTCGCCTGGCCGATGACCCTACGCTCGGCAACTATCAGCCGAACAGCCACATTGCCGAAGAACCCGCATTAGGGTATAGCGCGCAACCCGCTCTGCCCAATCAGCCGCATAACCTGATTTTGTTTGGCCCGCCCGGCACCGGCAAAACCTTCGCGCTCCAGCCCTACCTGACCGACGACCAGGCTACGCTGATTACGTTTCATCCGTCATATAGCTACGAAGAGTTTGTGGAGGGTATCCGGCCCGAAGTCATGGGCGGACAAATCAGTTACCGCGTTCGGAAGGGCGTATTTTATAAAGCCTGCCTGTCGGCCATTCAACGGGCAGGATATGCTACCCTGGCCGATTGCCTGAACGATACACCCGACGTTCGCGCCCGTAAACTGCGCCAGGCACCGGCGTATTTTCTACTCATCGACGAGGTGAACCGGGCCAACGTATCGAGTGTGTTTGGTGAGTTGATTACCCTGCTCGAAACCGATAAGCGACTCGGCAGCGACCACGAACTCTGGACCACTCTCCCCTACTCGCAGGAACGTTTTGGCGTACCGCTGAACCTATATGTGGTGGGTACCATGAACACTACCGACCGATCCATTGCCCTGCTTGATCTGGCCCTGCGCCGACGTTTTGCCTTCCGCGAAATGCGGCCCGACCCGTCGGTTTTGACCGTACTGGACAACGGCGTTGACCTGCCGCAACTGCTGCGCACCCTCAACGAACGCGTTGAGTACCTGCTTGACCATGACCATCAACTCGGTCACGCGTACCTGACCGGCGTACAAACCCACAACGAACTTTGTGGTGCCTTCCGCGACCGGATTATTCCGTTATTGCAGGAGTATTTCTTCAACGACTGGACAAAGATCAGCCTGGTTTTAGGTGATAACCCGGCCTGGGGTAAAACGCCCGAACAGCGGCTAATCTGGACCAAAAAACGCTACACCAACGCCCTAACCACTGGCCTTTTCGGCGAACTGCCTGACATGGTCGATGACGTCATAACCTACGAAATAAATCCCCACCTGACTGCGGGCGAGTTGGACCAGATACCGGCAGAAGCGTTTGTGAGGATGTACCAGAAATAGTGTTTTGCCCTGCTGACGAAGGAAGCATCTTCGTTAGACCACCAATGCGGTAGCATACCACCTTTTAAACTATCGACGAGGATGCTTCCTTCGTCAGCATGACAAAAATGAAAGCACTCGTTCTTACCGAATACAACCACTTTGCGCTACAGGATGTAGCCAAACCAACGCCCGGCCCCAATGATGTGCTGGTGCGGGTACAGGCCGTGGGCATCTGCGGCTCCGACGTGCATGGCATGGACGGCAGTAGCGGCCGGCGCGTTCCGCCCCTGATTATGGGTCACGAAGCCAGTGGTATCATTGCCGAAGTGGGCAGCAACGTACAAAACTGGATCACCGGCGACCGCGTTACGTTCGACTCGACGGTGTATGCTTTGGACGACTGGTACAGCCGACGTGGACAGTACAACCTCAGCGATGGCCGCGAAGTAGTGGGCGTCTCGACGGCTGATTTCAAACGAAACGGGGCGTTTGCCGAGTTTGTGGTGGTGCCGCAACACATTTTGTACGCCATTCCCGACGGCGTGAGTTTCACCCAGGCCGCGCTGGTTGAGCCGGTAGCGGTGGCCCTGCACGCGGTAGGTCTGACACCCCTTCAGGTCAACGATTCGGCGGTGGTAGTCGGGTCGGGCATGATTGGGCTATTCGTGATTCAGGTGCTGAAGCTGGCGGGTTGCTCTCCCATCATCGCCATCGACCTCGATGACGACCGGCTCGCCCTGGCCCAAAAGCTCGGCGCCACGCACACCATCAACGCCCGCACAAAGGACGTACCGGCACAGGTACAGGCTCTCACGCACGGGCGCGGGGCCGATGTTTCGTTTGAAGTAGTAGGCGCGGGACCAACCGTAAAAACCGCCATCGACTGCGTTCGTAAGGGCGCAACGGTAACGCTGGTGGGTAATCTGGCCCCGATGGTCGAGATGCCGTTGCAGGCTATTGTGACGCGGCAACTGCGGTTGCAGGGGTCGTGTTCCATCAACGGCGAATACGAAGCCGCGCTAAGCCTGATTGCCTCGGGCCGCATCGACGTGCTGGCCATTCTGAGTGCCGAAGTCCCCCTGACCGAAGGCGCCAACTGGTTCAAACGGCTCTACGACAAGGAGAAGGGGTTGATCAAAGTGGTGCTGAAGCCGTGATGATGATATTGATAGAATCAGGGGTTTATCTCAAACGTCAGCACGTTTTTGCCATTGGTCAGCACCAGCGTCGTTTCGGTCAGGGTCGTAACCTGCCAGGCAACATCGCCTATGAGGGGAGAAATTCCGCAGGATACAGCAGCGCAGGAGCTTGACGTCTGGTATATGAAGCGAATGGTGCTATTGGCTACCTCAAACCGGCTCGGCTTGCAACACCAGTTGATACCGTCGGGTTGGTTTCCCCGAAAATCGCCATTTCGGGGAAACGTTACGACCGTTTGTTGCGGGTTGTCCTGTACCTGTCCGTCAATCGTAGCCCGGGTAAGCTGCCACGTCCGATACAGCAAGTCCGTTATGGGTACGGTTACAGGCGCAGGTGCAGGTTGTGCAGCGTCTTCCCTGTGGCAACCGACAAGACAGATCAGCAGGAGCAGCGATACGATTCGTTTCATTGTGTTTGTTCTCTTCTGAGTAGAAGACCCGGCTTCGGCTTATTTGGTTGGAATATAGCTAAAATTTGCTGCGTATCGAATTTAACAATCGGGTAACGCCGAAGCCTGTAACTTGCCAGCAAACTCAATCATATTTCCCAATGAAGCTTTCCGCCGTTCTATTGCTTTCGCTGGTTCTTGCCGCGTTTGCCGTCCCTGATCTTGATACGTTGAAAATCAATCAGGTACAGGTAATCGGCTCGCACAACAGCTACAAACAGGCCATTGACCCGGCTCTGTTCAGGATGCTGACCCGCACCGATTCCGTCCGCTTCAAAGCCATCGAATACAGTCATATTTCCCTGACCGGGCAACTCGATCTGGGACTGCGCGGGCTGGAAATCGACGTGTATGCCGACGATCAGGGTGGTAAATACGCGAAGCCGATGGGCATGAAACTCGCGCCCGGCCAGTCGCCTTACGATGCCAATGGCGAGATGAATGCACCGGGATTCAAAGTATTGCACATTCAGGACATCGACTTCCGCAGCAACTGCCCCACCTTCGCGGGCTGCCTCGCCGAACTCAAACGCTGGTCCGACGCGCATCCCGATCACTTTCCGGTCTATATCACGATGAACGCCAAAGATGACGTCATCAGTCGCCCCGGCTTCGTCAAACCCGCCCCCTTTACCCCCGACGTACTAAGCCGTTTAGACAGTACCGTACTGGCCGGATTAGGACACAGCAAACTCATCACGCCCGACGATGTGCGCGGTAAACGCGAAACGCTCGAAGCGGCTGTGCTGGCCGGTAACTGGCCAACGGTAAAATCGGCGCGGGGTAAGTTTCTGTTCGTGCTGGACGAGGTAGGTAAGAAGCGGGCGGATTACATAACCGGGCATCCGTCATTGCGGGGCCGGACGCTCTTTACCAACTCGGAACCCGGCACGCCCGAAGCCGCCTTCGTCATCCTGAACAACCCCACCACCGGCCAGGACCGGATTCGGGAACTCGTCAAAAAAGGCTACCTCGTCCGCACCCGCGCCGACGCCGATACCAGACAGGCCCGCCAGAATGATTACCGCGATTTTGAACTGGCCCAGCAAACGGGGGCGCAAATCATCACGACGGATTACTACCACCCCAGCACCTTTTTCACCTCCGACTACGTCATCAAATTCGCCGACGGCACGTATGTTCGGCCCACGAAGTAACAGAACCTCTCGTTACATCTATGAAATACCTCGTCCTTCCCTTCCTCCTTCTTCTGACCCTGACCGCCTGTCAGAAAAGCGGCTACCGCTCTGCCGACAACCAGCAAACGCTGGCCGACCCGTCGATTATGCCCTACAACCGGCTCATCAAATCGGCGGGAACGGTCCTGACTTATGGCGATCCCAAACTCGAAAACCACACGCTCGACATTACGCCATTACCCGGCGTGGATTCGCCCAGCGTGGACTCGCCCGGCAGTCAGCAACTCGTTGTGGAAGATCGGTACGGAATAGCGGTACTGGACCGGGCTACGCAGAAACTGGTGTACCGCTGGAGCCTGGCCGACGAACCGGCGTATAGGGGCATGATGGGCGTATATTCAGGTATCGAAGCATTTCGGTATCAGGGCAAAACGTATATCGTCTGGGGGGTGTCGCAGGGCGGGCGGGGCAAGTCGGGCATACTCATTGCTACCTGGAATGGGCAGAAAATCACCGATACCGAGCTGCTGTCGTTTCCGGCTATTGCGCCCGCGCCCCTCTCGCTGCCCAACGACGTAGCGGTACAGATGGAAAACAACGAACCGTTCCTGTACGTGGTGCTGAACGGCAACAACCAGCTCGTCAAAATCCGCTTTGCCGACCGCAGCACCGTCTGGACCGCCCCCGTCGGTGTAGCTCCATTCGGCGTGGCCCTGGCCGAAACCCGCGCCCGGCGTGGATTCGCGTTCGTCACCAACTGGGGTGGCCCGATCCCTGACTCGGCAAGTGTAGCTGAAACGGCGGGCGTTCCCTGGGGCAGCGCGTACATCGACCCAAAGACCGGAGCCATGGCGCGGGGAACGGTGTCGGTCATTGACCTGAAAACCGGGCAAACCGAATCCGAAATACGCGTCGGGCTGCATCCCAACGCCATTATCAGCAGCAAAAACGCGCAGACGCTCTACGTAGCCAATGGCAACAGCGATTATGTTTCGGTCATTGACGCCACCACCCGGCAGGTTACAGATTCTATTGCGGTGGGTCTATTCGGCAGGCCGGACAGGTATATCGGCAGTACGCCCAACGCCCTTACCCTCGATCCGGCCAACACTACGCTCTACGTGGCCAACGGGCTGGACAATGCGCTGGCGGTGGTTTCGCTGGCCGACAAGCGGGTTTCAGGCTACATCCCCACTCAGGCGTATCCGAGTGGTATGGCAAGGCTCGGCGACACGCTGTACGTAACTAATCTGGAAGGCAGCGGAGCGCGTGTAGCTACCGAAGTGGAAATGCGTCCTAACCGGAACGCCGGACCGTCCAAGCCGGGACAGCAAGCCTACACCGCCCACCGCCAATTGGCAACGCTGTCGGTTATTCCGGTACCGGACGCGGCCCAGCTGACCACGCAGACCCGGCAGGTTCGGGAACTGGCGCAGGAATTTCGGCTGTCGCTGACCGAGCAGTTGCCGCGTTCCAACGCCAAACCCCGGCCCGTGCCGGAGCGCATCGGCGAGCCGTCGGTGTTTAAGCACGTGCTGTATATCATCAAGGAAAACCGCACCTACGATCAGGTCCTGGGCGACATGCCCGAAGGGCGCGGTATGGCGTCGCTCTGCGTCTTTGGCGACAGCATTACGCCTAATCAGCACCAGCTGGCGCGGGAGTTTCAATTGCTGGACAATTACTACGTATCAGGAAAATCGTCGGCAGAGGGGCATCACTGGGCCGATGCGGCTATGGTGACGGACTATACCGAGAAGAGCGTGCGGGGGTGGTTTCGGTCATACCCACACGTGCTGTATGATGCGATGGTCTACGATAAGAAAGGCATGATCTGGAACAACGCGCTGGACCACGGCAAAACCGTGCGCGTCTACGGCGAAGCCTGCACCTGCCAGTACGACCGCAAGCAGTACAACTGGAAAAAGCTCTTTGACATGCGGGAAGCCGGGCAACCGTTCTCGTACACCAACACCACGACTATTTCGCGGGTGCGGCCCGTTCTAGCGCCCGACTTTCCCGGCTGCGATGACGAGAACATCAGCGATCAGATGCGGGCCGACGCCTTTATCCGCGATCTGGAAGCCACGGCCGCCCGCCCCGGCGACGACTTACCCAACCTGATGGTTATGGCCCTGCCCAACGACCACACCGCCGGACTCAGCCCCGCCTTCCCCACGCCCCGCGCCATGGTGGCCGACAATGACCTGGCCGTGGGGCGTATTGTGGAAGCCATCCAGAAAAGCCGGTTTGCGGCCAACACAGTCATTTTTATTACCGAAGACGACTCACAGGCGGGCTGGGACCACATCTCGGCCTACCGCACCACGGGCTTTGTGATTAGCCCCTATTCCCGCCTGCGAAAAACCGTCAGCACCAACTACAACCAGACCTCGATGGTACGTACCATCGAGCAGATTCTGGGTCTGCCGCCCATGAACGTCATCGACGCTACGGCCCTGCCCATGTTTGACTGCTTCGCCGACGTACCCGACACCACGCCCTACACCGCCCGGCCCAACCGGATTCGACTCGATGAAATGAACCGCCCCTTGCAAAGCCTGCGGGGCCGCGCCTTGCACCTCGCCCGCGAATCGATGGAGCAGGCCGACGAAGGCATCGACACCGGCGAAGACGAGCTGATGAACGAAATTCTGTGGTTCGCCACCAAAGGCAACGTACCGTATCCGCGCTTTAACAGACGGGAAGAGTAAGTCATCGAAAAAATTTCCGCCACTTCGTTTGCCAAAGCGCGTCTGTCAATTATCATTGCATTGTAGTCAGGGAGTTTCTGACACCAACGAGAAACTACTTCTTACTGATTACCAACCAGATGTAGTTCCGCGAGTTTGCGTACAATAACTTGTTGGGTGGCCCGTCCAATAAGTGCTTCAGATTCCAGCTTTCGGGCGACAAGTTAAACGCCCTGCGTGGGCAGCTTCGGTTTTTCATTTCAGGGCTTCGGCTGACAAGCCAACCGCACCGACAAAGCAAGTACGGGGTTTATAGAACAGTGTCTTGGCAAATGAGTAAACGCCATAAATATCAGACTTTAGCTAGTTAAGTAGTTCGCGTTTGACACAACAAATGCCAACATTTAAACATCGTGACTAAGAGAAATACAAAAAAAAATAGAGGTGCATTATCTTGGTGTCTATTAATGGCATTCATTAATACAATGCTCTCATTTATCATTATTTTTTATCGTCCTCTCATTCCAATTTTGAGGTCGGCTGAAATTGAATTTTATGGCTATTCCGCAGGTTTTAAGCGAATTTTCTTTGGATATGATAACGATAAACCGACAAGAGATGAAATACTATTTGTAAATACAGGGTATTCAAATGAATTGGCTCCTGATAAAGATAGTTATGGTAATGAAGCGATTGTAGATAGAAAAGTTCTTGGAGAATGTTTCAAAAAACTAAAAACTGTAAAAGATAGCATCAAGCTAATTATTTGTGATATTGATTTTCCAAATATAACGTCCAACGACTCAGCATGGTTGAAAGAAGTAGATGGATTGAAAGGCAAAATCTTGTTTCCAAAAACTTCTAATAGTTTATATTCGAATAGGATAGAATCGTACTCGGCAAGTGCTACTAAAATTCACAGCATATTGGTTCAATATCCATTAATATATAATGACACTGTAACTTTGCCGTTGAGTATTTATCAAAAACTTCATCCAAATGCTCAAATAAAACTTTATCCAAGTTATAGCCCGTTTGTAAATATTGATGGCAATATTTTTCCAAAAAGTGTTATTATTGAGCCAAGGTTTAGAGCTGAACATCTCGAAAAATCAGAAGAAGATTCATCTAAATATAAAGTTGAGCATCTCAATAGTTTCGTTAAGTATTTTAGTCCAGAATCTCTTATCAACAAAATAATCATTTTTGGGAATTTTAACGATGATGGAAATGATAAGCACCAAACTATTCTGACTGACACATTTGGACCTTTGGCAATCCTAAATACCTATTTAATGATTGAAAATCAAGATTCTGAAATTTCTGCGAGCTGGTTCATGTTTATGTTCATTTCTCTTTTTACTTTTTTTACTTGGAGACAAACGGCTCGATTTGATTACTTTAAATCACTAAGCTTAACGTTTAAAAAACACAAAAAAAATACCTACGAGAGGTGTAAGTTATTATTTAAAAATATTTTATGGTTAAATAAGTTTTTAATGAATATATATGAACCAGTATTTCCAAAAATAATCTATCTTAAACAACATTTTAAAATAAGATATAATTACGCAAAAAAGCAAATTGGGTTATCAGAATATTTCATAGATTTATTTAAATCACTGCGTTTTGTTACCATAGTTGCATTGGTATCATACACAGTTTTTGGATTTCATATTGAGTACATATTCATCAATTTTATAATCCTTTTTGAGTCTTTTTTGTATTTTTTGGCATTATTTATTTTCAACAAATCAAGCAAACGAGTAGTCTTATGAAAACGGCATTATTCTTTCTGCTTTCTATAATATCACTTTCGGCCTTTTGCCAAGACACATCTGAGCGGTATGTTATAATAAAAATCATTGGTGGTAAAGTTTTATATACCGACCCTAAAAACGATAAAAAGAGAGAAATCAAAGAAGGAGATAGGGTAGAGACAATTTCTGAAAAGAATTTTAAACTTAGTTCTATAAATACAAAACTTAGATTTAAAGATATGATTAGTGGAGGAGAACGAGTATTAATACCTCAACAACGTAAAGAAAATAAAGATAAATGGAATTTTATCGTATATATGTTTCAAGGAGATACCCAAACTGGAAATACTACTACCAAGGGAGATAGTGATGAGTATTACATATATTTACAGTCCATTTTTGCTGGTTCTGGCAAGCCCAATGAGCCAAATGTTTTAGGTATTCTGGGCGAAGAGCAAGCATTCAAAATAAATACTAAAGAATTCCCTTTGGATGAAAGCCGTTATTTCTTTGTTGAATACAAGTACAAAAATGATACTATTTCAAAGAAAATTTATCATCAAAAAGATAGTATTATGGTGCGTAAGAATGACCTTTTCAAGGTAGATGGAAAGCCAATTGAAGAATCAGCAGCCACCAACATGAAATTATATTACTATGACAAAATTAAGAAAAATGAAGTCTATTTTTGTGATATAAACCTACATTTTGAAACAGATGAGGCCGTCATAAAAGCTATCAAGGCTGCTCAATAAATCCAAATCACAAAATCGTTTTCTAAGTTTTCCTGTCTATTGGTGGGTACTTGTTTATTACCCGATATCGCTACAACCTTTGCGTGTATATATTCGCTTAGTTCAGAGATTCTCACAACACCATCTTTGTTTTTATCTGCTTTTTTACTTTTTATCCCATCAATAAAAGCATAGGTAAAGTACCCATTGTTATATGCATTGTTTTTACTTCCTTCATAAGCACTTTGGTAGCCTCTTGCTGCCGAAATGACATTTGAACCACTAAATCTGCGAATATCCGTGAAATATATTTTCATAGACTCAAATGCGCTTTGCGAGACTGTTGCATCACCACCATTTCCTTTGTCCAAAACTCTTTCTTCTTTATTAGGTACGGTATTAATTTCTTTTTCATTTGGTCTTAGTTTTGTATTCAATTCACCAGTATCCAATTCGCCAGAATGACAGGCATCTAATAAAAACAGTTTGTTACGAGCAGGAATACCATCTAAGATTCCCTCCAAATCGTTATAAGAAATTCCTTTTAATGATGGATGGTCAAAATCCATATCTTGTGTAGCAAAGTACCAATCTTTTCGTTGCTTATCTAAAATGCCATGCCCAGAGATAAGCAAGACAACCTTATCATCTACACCACTGGTAGCCAATTTTTGCTTGATTTTGAGAATACTATCCTTCGTAACTTCCTGATTTTTAAGCGTTATTGTTTCTACTTTGCTATAAGCATTTTTTGAGGTGTTAAACAACTTTGCCATATCAGAGGCATCTTTTGCTGCGTATTTTAGCACCTTGTCCTTATCTTGATAATCTGAAACGCCAATGGTGACCACATACAATGAGGGCTTTTTAGGTGGTGCTTGATAAAAAACTTCAAAAGTTTCTCTTTTAGATTCGACACCTTTTTGATTATGAACAGATAATTCTATTTTGTTAATTCCTGATGATAACTGAACCTTTAATTCATCCTCTATGCTGTTTATACTTTTTTCTCTTAGGTTTATTCCCTTCATTCCATAAACAGGATTACCATTAACATATAGATTTACTCTATCCAACTTATTATTTAAGCCTGTAGCTGAATATAGTAGGTTTAGAATGGCGTTAGAAGTTAGGAATGGAACTGTTTCTCTGACTACTTCAATTATTGGTTGTTCCTTATCGTTTTCCATATCTTCAATATTAAAGCCCATTTTTTCAACTCTTTTTAAATAAGCGGCTTTATATTTATCAATGATGGCCTTTGAAGTAACACCAATTCTTTCTAATACAATATCAGGCCGATTGAAAAATAAATCAAACTGGTCAAAAGTATAAATTTTACCCTCTGATCTATACTTTAATGATTTTGAAACCTTATTTGGAGCGAAGAAATACTTATCAGGCGTTTGAATTATCCAGTTATTAAAATTATTGAATATAAATGTTGCTATAACATTGTTATGAATATCAAAAATGGTGCTGTTAATTCGAGTCCATCCAATATTAGAATCGTATATCCTAATTTTCTTATTTAAGTTGGACTGTTCCCCAAGAGCGTTTTTCTTTTCAACCTCGTCAAAATCATCAAATATCTCAATTTTATCATTGGAATTCTTAGATGTCCTTTTTCTTTCATTGTAAAACTTCAATACACTATCATCAATTATTTTTTTTAGTTTACTATATGCAACTTTTTTTCCCACAAAATAATCATAAAAATCTTCGATATAAATTTTGTTATAATATGGGTAGTCGCCAAAGATACTTATGGTTGCAAGTACTTCTGGTAAGTGCCTTTGGTCATCGATCACAGGTAATGAATAAATATTTTTTTTGTTCAAAATGTCATATTTTTCAATCATTCGATCATAATATATATATAAGTACCTACCATCTTCTGTTATTGTGGAACGAATATCGAAGAAATCTGAGGTTTCTCCATAATTTTTTTTAAAGATTACCTCACCTTTTTTATTGAATAATACCAATGTTAAGTCTTCCACACCAGACCCTTCAACACTTGTCGGGATTAACGCTTGATAACCATAAATCAAACTGAAATAGTCAAAACGAGAGTTTGTGTAGTAATTTTGAGTACTTATTTTTCTTTTATCATCTGGAAAGTTATATCTCAAAATCAATTTTCCGTTTTTCATATCCCATATTTCGTTCCCATTAAAAAACAATCTTTCATCATTCGATATAAAAAAATCATCTTGACCTTTTGCAGGAATGTTTTTAATGAATAGATTAGCAAGGCTTAGTATTTTTAGACCTTCCGAATTGATATACAAGTACTTTTCTGTAAGTTTTGCCTTAAAGTCACGCACATTCACATTTGCAGTGCATAAATCTGTTTCTGAGCAAATTCAGCCGGACTTAAATACCCTAAAGTTTTGCGGGGACGTTGGTTTAATTGGTCTTCGATCCAAGATACGTCGCTGGGA
>Ga0123337_10000432_pt1 | contig 71478 bp, 67 predicted proteins | sample frozenSSSSmetaG_FD_89792 | JGI IMG/M metagenome (GOLD analysis project Ga0123337, IMG submission 89792) | Glacier valley bacterial and archeal communities from Borup Fiord, Nunavut, Canada, to study Microbial Dark Matter (Phase II) -... | ecosystem: Environmental > Aquatic > Freshwater > Ice >...
AGATCGATTCGTTCGACTCTACCGGCTACACCGGCGAAGAGACGAAGATGGCCCAGGAAAGCCGCAAGATCATGGGCCTGCCCAATCTCAAGGTCTCCGCCACCACCGTGCGCGTGCCCGTCGTGCGCGCGCACTCGATCTCGGTCAGCGCCGAGTTTGAGCGTCCGGTCGATCTCGCCAAGGCTCGCGCCGCCATCGCCGCGTTCCCCGGCGCCGAACTCGTGGACGATCCCGCCGGCCGCAAGTATCCCACGCCCCTCGATTTCGCCGAAAAGGTGAAGTGTGGCGTCGGCCGCCTGCGCATCGACACCGCCTGGGACAACGGCCTTTCGTTCTGGGTCAGCGGCGACAATCTCTGGAAGGGCGCCGCGCTCAACGCCGTGCAAAACGCAGAGCTGATGATCCGCGAAGGCCTCCTCAAGCCAAAGGCCGCGCTCGCCGCCGTCTGAGGCTCTCGGGCTGACTCGGGTAATAAATCCTTGTCAGCCCCCATCCCCGCCCGCTTATCTCTCAACTTTGGCACGGACGCTTAGCTCAGTTGGTTAGAGCATCTCGTTTACACCGAGAGGGTCGGGGGTTCGAGCCCCTCAGCGTCCACCATCTTCCATCCATCATTCAAAACCCGCATGCGACACACGATCTCCGTCCTCGTTGAGAACAAGTTCGGCGTTCTAGCCCGCGTGGCCGGCATGTTCTCCGGCCGCGGCTTCAACATCGATTCCCTCAACGTCGCCCCCACGCACGACGCCGCGCTCTCGCGAATCACCGCCGTCCTCATGGGCGACGACTCCTCGCTCGATCTCTGCATCAAACAGCTGCGCAAGCTGGTCAACGTCGTCGACGTCGTGGACTTCACCGAGGGCCAGGCCGTCATCCGCGAGCTCGTGCTCCTGAAGGTCAAGGCCGATGCCAAGTCGCGCTCTGAGATCATGCAGATCTGCGACATCTTCCGCGCCAAGATCGTCAACGTGTCCCACGACTCCGTCATCATCGAACTCACCGGCGACGAGGGCAAAATCAGCGCCTTCCTCAAGCTCGTCGAGCCCTTCGGCATCCTCGAACTCGCCCGCACCGGCGCCCTCGCGCAGAAGCGCTGACGCATCTGCGCAGATTAAGTTGGAAGATTAAGTTTAAGACCGAACCTTCCGACTGCTCCGCCGCTCGCTTTTCCTTAAACTTAAACTTCCCCCTTAACCTTTCCCACACCATGCCCGCCAAAGTATACACCGACAAAGATGCCGATCTCGGCCTCTTCAAAGACAAGACCATCGCAGTGCTCGGCTACGGCTCCCAAGGCCACGCGCACGCCCTCAACCTCAAGGACTCCGGCGTAAAGGTCATCATCGGCCTCTACGAAGGTTCCAAGTCGAAGCCCGTCGCCGAAAAGCACGGCTTCACGGTTGTCTCCACCGCCGAGGCGGTGAAGCAGGCCGACATCATCCTCGTCGGTCTCCCCGACATGAAGCAGGCCGATGTCTACACGAACGACATCGCCCCCAACCTGAAGAAGGGCAAGACCCTCGTCTTCTCGCACGGCCTCGCGATCCACTTCGGCCTCATCAAGGTCCCCGCCGACGTTGATGTCATCATGGTCGCCCCCAAAGGCCCCGGCCACATGGTCCGTCGACTCTACGTTGAAGGCAAAGGCATGCCGGCCCTCGTCGCCGTCGCCCAGAGCCCTTCCAAGAAGGGCAAGAAGAATGCCCTCGCCTGGGCCAAGGGCATCGGCTCCACCCGCGCCGGCGTGCTCGAAACCTCCTTCAAGGAAGAGACCGAGACCGATCTCTTCGGTGAACAGGCCGTCCTCTGCGGTGGCGCTTCCGCCCTCGTGCAGGCTGGTTTTGAGACGCTCGTCGAGGCTGGTTACCAGCCCGAGATGGCCTACTTCGAGTGTCTCCACGAGCTGAAGCTCATCTGTGACCTCATGTATGAAAAAGGCATCTCCGGCATGCGCTTCTCCATCTCCGAGACCGCCAAATACGGCGACATCACCCGTGGACCCCGCGTGATCAACGCGAACACGAAGAAGGAAATGAAGAAGATCCTCGCCGAGATCCAGAGCGGCAAGTTCGTCAAGCAGTGGGTCGCCGAATACAAAGGCGGCCTGAAGAACTACAACAAGCTCCTCAAGGACGGCGAAAAGCACCAGATCGAGAAGACCGGCGAACGCCTCCGCGGCCTCATGCCCTGGATGCCCAAGCGCAACATCGGCGGCGTCCAAGGCGCCTACGTTTCGTAAGCGGTTTACGCTCCAAAATCAAAGGCCGTTGGCATCCGTGCCCACGGCCTTTTTTGTTTTATCTTACGGGATTCTGTCATTCTAGCTTCTCGCTCATTTGAACAAGCTCACCATCGCCACCCGAAAAAGCCCGCTTGCCCTCGCGCAAACGGACCAGGTTGCCGCGCACCTGCACGCGACCCTCGGCGTCGAGATCGAGCTCCTCAAGATCGTCACCACCGGCGATAAACAAGCCGAGTGGTCCCTTGAAAAAAAAGGCGGCAAGGGCCTCTTCACTTCCGAACTCGAGCAAGCCGTCCTCAACGGCCACGCCGACATCGCCGTCCACAGCACCAAGGATCTCCCCGGTGACATGCCTCCCGGCCTCGCCATCGGCGGCTACCTGCGCCGTGAAGACCCGCGCGATGTCCTTGTGCTTCGCTCAGGCATCGAGTCGCCCGCCACCATCGCGACCGGCAGCCCCCGCCGCCGCCTGCAGATCGGCATGCTTTTCCCCGACGCGCAGTTCACCGAGATACGTGGCAACGTGGACACCCGCCTGCGCAAGATCAGCACCGATGCCGTGGCCGATGCGACCATCCTCGCCGCCGCCGGCCTCCGTCGTCTCGGCATCGGCAGCTGGCCCGGCGTGGAATTTCACGTGCTCGGCTGCGAACACATGGTGCCCGCCGTAGGGCAGGGGGCCATCGCCATCCAGTGCCGCGCCGCGGATGCCGCGAAGTTCGCTCCGCACTTCGATGCCGTCACCGCCCGCGATGTCACGTTGGAGCGCGCGTTTCAGTCGGCGCTCGGCGGCGGTTGCCACACCGCGTTCGCCGCCCACGCGACCGACGACACCCTCTGGTTCTTCCACGAAGAAATCGGCCTCCGCAGCCTCCCGCTCTCACCCGAAGATTTCCTCGCCCCCGCCGAAACCGCCCGCCGCCTGCTTAAACATTTCGGATTTCAGATTTAGTCACAGAGGCCGGAAGAGGCTGCACCGAGCTTCACAGAGCCAATCCACGAACCTTTCATAACTTTTCTCCGTCCCATTCCGGGGCTCTGTGACGCTCTGTGCATCCTCTGCTCCCCTCTGTGACAAAAACTCAGCCTCTCATGTCTTCCACTGGTATCGTTTATCTCGTCGGCGCCGGACCCGGCGACCTTGGCCTTGTCACCTTCCGCGCCAAGGAACTCATTTCCTCGGCCGACGTCCTCGTTTACGACTACCTCGTCCACCCCGAACTCGTGAAATGGTGCCGCCCCGAGTGCGAGGTTGTTTATGTCGGTAAAAAAGCCGGCTTCCACTCCGTCCCGCAGGAAGAGATCGAAGCCCTCCTCGTGAAGCACGCGAAGGACGGCAAGAAGGTCGTGCGCCTCAAAGGCGGCGACCCTTACATCTTCGGTCGCGGCGGCGAAGAAGCCCGCACGCTTGCCAAGGACAAGATCCCCTTCGAAGTCGTCCCCGGCGTCACCGCCGCGCTCGCTGCCGGAGCCTACGCCGGCATCCCGCTTACCTATCGCAACACCAGCACCTCGCTCGTCCTGCTCACCGGTCACGAAGATCCTACTAAAACCACCCCGCAGCTCGATTGGCGCAGCTACGGCGCGCTCAAGAACACCACGCTCGCGATCTACATGGGCATGGGAAACCTCCCGTTCATCCTCGCCGAACTCGTCGCCGGCGGACTCGACCCCAAGACTCCCGCCGCCGTTGTGCAATGGGCCTCGCTCGGCCGCCAGCGCAGCGTCGCTGGCACCGTGACAACCCTCGCCGCCCTCGTTGAAAAATCCGGCCTCGCCGCGCCCGCCATCATCTTCGTCGGTGAAGTCGTGCGTGACCACGAGGCCATCGACTGGTTCGAGCACCTCCCGCTCTTCGGCCGCCGCGTCGCCATCACCCGCACCCGCGACCAGAACAGCGAGCTCCGCGAAAAACTCGAAACCCTCGGCGCCGAGGTTCTCGAGCTGCCGCTCATCTCCATCAGCAAGGACACCGACCGCCTCGGCTTCGTCGAAATCCTCGCCGAGCTCGGCGGCTACGACTGGATCGTCTTCACCAGCGCCAACGGCGTGCGCTTCTTCTTCGAGGATTTCCTCAAAGGCTTCCCCGACATCCGCGCCCTCGGCCTGCTCCGTTTTGCCTGCGTGGGCAAAGCCACCGCCCGCGAGATCGAAAAATATCACATCAAAGTCGAGTGCATGCCCGACACCGCCACGGGTGAATCGCTGGCCGACGCGCTCATCGCCACCGGCAGTCTCGACAGCGCCAAGGTCATCGTCGTCACCGGCAACCTCAACCGCGACGTGCTCGTCCGCAAAATGGAAGCCGGCGGCGCGATTGTTGACCGTCTGCTCCTCTACAAGACGGAGAAGACCGACCTCACCCACGACCCGATCGCCGACGACTTCCGCGAAAAAGGCGCCGACGCCATTCTCTTCGCAAGTTCTTCCGCCGTGCAGTCCTTCAACGAACAAGCCGCCGCACTGGCCCTGACGAAAGACGCCAAGTTCCCGCTCGCCGGGAGCATTGGCCCGCAGACCAGCGAAACGATGAAGAAGGTCGGCATGGCCATCGGCTTCGAAGCCAAGAAGCCGAGCCTCGATTCCCTGATCGAAGCGCTGGTCAAGAACCTCAAGGCCAAGCACTGATAGTGGTTGGCGTGTTGTCTTCGCAAAACAGGTTTGGTTTTCGCGGGGTTCTTGGTTTTGGTGTCCTTCACCCATGAAAGTCCCGTTCCTCGATCTTTCGATCCAGCACAAGGCCATCCGCGAGCAGGCGCTCGCCGCACTCGCGGCGACCTACGACGCCACCCGCTTCTGCCTAGGCAAGGACGTGGACACGTTTGAGGAGAATTTCTCGAAGACGCTCGGCTATCCGCGCGCCCTCGGCCTCAACAGCGGCACATCGCCGCTCCATCTCGCCGCCGTCATCGCCGGCTGGGGGCCCGGCGACGAGGTCATTGTGCCGGCGTTTACCTTCATCTCATCGGCGTGGGGCGTGAGCTACGTGGGCGCGACGCCCAAGTTCGTCGATATCGACGCCAAGACGTTCAATCTCGATCCCGTCGCGGTCGAGGCCGCCATCACCCCGAAGACCAAGGGTATAGTGATCGTGCACCTTTTTGGCCAACCCGCGCCGATGGACGCACTGCTCGCCATCGCGAAGAAGCACAATCTCTTCGTGGTCGAAGACTGCGCCCAGGCCGTCGAAGCCAAATACAAAGGCACGCCGGTCGGCCTGCTCGGCGACATCGGCACCTTCAGCTTTTATCCGACGAAAAATCTCGGCGGCTGCGGCGAGGGCGGGGCGCTCGTTTCCAAGCACGATGCGCACTTCGACCGCGCCAAGCTCCTGCGCGTGCACGGCATGGGCCGCCGCTACTACCACGATCAAGTTGGTTTTAACTTCCGCATGGATGGTTTCCAGGGGGCGCTCCTCAACGTGAAGCTACCGCACTTGGCGACGTGGACTGCACGGCGGCAGGCGGTCGCCGCGAAGTATCTCGCGGGCATCAAGCTCGCCGACGTGATCCTGCCTGCGACGGTAGATTACGGCGCGAGCGTTTATCACCAGTTCACCATCCGTCATCCGCGCCGCGATGCGTTGCGCGAGCACCTCACGAAACACGAGATCGGCACCGACCTGATCTATCCCGTGCCTCTGCACCAGCAGGCGTGCTATGCGTCGCTCGGCTACAAGTTGGGTTCGATCCCGGTGGCGGAGAAAGCGGCGGCCACCTGCGTGAGCTTGCCCATTTTCCCTGAGTTAACGGATGCACAGGTCGACCACGTGATTGCGTCGATCAATGCCTTCACGGGTTAAAAGCCCTTTTTTCATGATCGACGGCATCCGACTCAAAATCTGCGGGCTGACCGCGTTGGTGGACCCCGAGTTTATAGATCGCGCGGGGGCGGATGCGTTGGGCTTCATTCTCTACCCGAAGTCGCCGCGATACATCTCGCTGCTGCAATACAAGGCGATGGCTCCGCGTCTGCCCGAGGGCCGCAAGCGTGTCGCCGTGATGGTTGAGCCCTCTGCTGCCGAGCTGGCAGATGCGTTGGCGGCAGGCTTTGACTGTTTTCAGATCCATTTCGATCCAGCCAAGGTGCCGGTGGCGACGATGGCGGCGTGGTCGCAGGCGGTCGGGCCGAAGCGTCTCTGGCTCGCGCCGAAGCTTCCGCCCGGTGCGGAGGTGAGCGGCGAGCTGCTACCTTTGGCCGACACATTCCTGATCGACACCTTTCATCCGGACAGCTTCGGAGGCACGGGCCGCACGGGCGACTGGGCCGGCTTCGCGCGCCAACAGGCCGCGCATCCGGAAAAAACGTGGATTCTCGCGGGCGGATTAAATCCTGAAAATATCACGGCCGCTCTGACGGAGAGCGGTGCCAAGTTCGTTGACGTGAACAGCGGCGTGGAAGCCGCGCCCGGGGTGAAGGATCACGACAAGGTGAGACAACTCGTCGTGGCGATCCACCTCGCGCGGACGAAGGCTTAGACCTGCATCAGCTGCTAGAGTAATTGCGCGGGCAACGCGCCTTCGAGGGCGAGAAGCTGGCGTTTGATGTCCTCGCCAAACGCGAAGCCAGTGAGTGAGCCATCGGCTCCGATCACGCGGTGACAAGGGACTATCAGGCAGATGGGGTTGGTTGCATTGGCCCGGCCGATGGCGCGTGCGGCCCCGGGCTTGCCGATGTCGGCGGCAAGTTGTCCGTAGCTGCGGGTTTCGCCAAAGGGAATCGCCACGAGAGCGGCCCAGACGCGTTGCTGAAACTCCGTGCCATGCGCGGCGAGCGGAAGATCGAAGCTGCGCCGCTTGCCCATAAAATAGGCGTCCACTTGATTTTCAACTGCAATGGTTAAGGAAAGTTTGTCACGTATTACGTGACAAACTTTCGGGAGGCGTTCTCGGAGACGGGGGAAAGTGCCGAAGGCGGTGGCGACGACGGCGCCGGTGTCATTAACGGCGACAGAGAAGGGGCCGCAGGGGGTGGCGAAGGTGGTGGCGTGGAGGGTTTCGGCGGTGGTCGTCATAAAACAGGACGGTTGAATTGCCAGAGGTGTGCGGTGGCGAGACTGCGGTAAGGGGAGAAGACGGTCATGAGGCGCTTGGTGGCCTCGATGTCGGGACGTGCATCGAGCTTGAGAAGGGAGTGCAGGCCGCTGGTCACGCCGGTGTCACCAAGGGGAACGCAATCGGCGAAACCGAGCGAGCGCATCATGAGGTAATTAACGGACCACGGGCCGAGTCCGCGAATGGCGAGGAGCGTGCGCTCGGCGCGGGTGGCACTCATGGTGCGGAGAGCGTCGAGATCGAGCTGACCGCTGGTGATGAGGCGGGCGGTGTCGATGACGTAGGCGGCTTTGGGCCGGGAAAATTGGAGTGGCTGCAAGTCGGCAGGCTTGAGCGCGGCGATGTCGGCCGGAGTGGGCGGCGCGTAGAGGCCGTCGGCGAAAGGACGGCTGGCGCGTTCGATGAGGCGGCGGCGGAGCTGGAAGGCGAACGCGAGATTGATCTGCTGGCCGATGATCGCCCAGAGCAGCCCTTCGAAGACGGAGGGCGTTTGTGCGAGACGCAGTTCCCCGCGTCCCGCGACGAGGCGGACGAGGCCGAGTTTGCGGGCGAGGCGGGCGAAGGCCGCGGCGTCTTGATCGAGGCCGAGGAGTGCAACGATGAGCGCGTGGGCGGCGGGTGCGTGTGGTGCGCTGACGTCTATGCGGACGTGGGTATCGGAGAGGTGAAGCTTGAGCAGGGCGGGCACGTCGTAGGGGCCGAGACGGGCGATAGTGGTGTAAATGTCGCCGTCGAGTCGCTCGGTCAGGCTTTGCGCATCGCGGCCAAGCGAGCGTTTAAGGTAGGCGATGGGATAGCCGGCGGGGAGGGTGAGATCAAAGCTGTTCGCCGTGGCGAGGTCGCGATAGGCGGCAGGTGTGAGGCCGTTGAAGGCGCGGAAGTGCTCGTGAAAGACCGAGAGCGATTCGAAGCCGGCGGTGAGCGCGATATCGGCCAGCGAGTCGCGCGTGGAGAGTATGCGGTGCTTCGCCGTAGCGAGCCGAGCGGAGAGCAAAATGGCGGCGGGCGTGGCGTGGTAGTGCTGGCGAAAGAGCTCGAAGAGGCGCGTGGGGCCGAAGCCGGAACGCTGCACGATGGAGCGGGCGTCTTTGAAGGAAGCTGGGGTGGCGCGAATCTCAGCGACGAGCTGCTCGATGGTTTCGAGCACGGGATCGGCGCCGCTCGCGAAGTCGTCGGGGTGGCATTTCTTGCAGGCGCGCAGGCCGGCGGCACGGGCGGCCTCGGCGGTCGGGAAGAAGCGCGTGTTTTCGGGCTTCGGCTTGCGGGCCTTGCAGGAAGGAAGGCAGTAGATGCCGGTCGTGGTGACGCCGAAGAAGAACCGGCCGTTGTCACTCGTTTCGCCGGCGAGGACGCGGGCGTAGAGTTGGGTCGGGTTCATGCGCATACGGTCAATCTAGCACACTCTCGCCGAGGCGTCGTCCGGATTATTCCGGTGCAATTCGGCCCGGATCACCAGACGAGCTTTTGCACGACCGGCCTGCTGTTTTCGGCGGTCGATCCGGTTGGCGGCATGATGACGTCAAAGCTTTGGCCGGCACGCAGGGCGGTGATCAACTGCTTGCGGGTGGGAGCGTCGGGTAGGGCGGAGGGAAGCGGAAGGACAAGCGCTTCGTAAAGAGGTGCTTTTTGAACGGTGCCTGCGGTGTCGGTCCATTCCTGCACGCCCGTCGTGTAGGCGAGGAGACGGATTTTTTGGCCGACGGCCCAGGTGGATTCGTCGGGAGCTTTCAGAAGAATGCAATGAGCGGCGTCCACCCCGAGCATATAAAAACCGGCGGCTGGCTCTTGCCGGAGAGTGACGGAGATTTCCGCCAGTCCGTTGTCTTTCCAGGGAGCAGCCTCGACGATTTTGCCGTCGGTGCTGACGGTGTATTGAGTCTGAAAAGCGTTGAATGCGGCCAGCAGTTCTTCGCGTTTGGGCTGTCCCGGTTCGCCGACATGGCCGAATCGCAAGGTTTTTGTCGCGAGCTTCTCAATGGGCACCAGAGTGATCACGAGGTCGCTGATTTCCTTGGCGGCGAACACGGGCTGGTCACGTGTGCCGAAGGGACTCGGTGGCTTGGCGTGAACAGGCAGCGAGCAGGAGATTGCGACAAGTGAGGCGCAGGAAAAGACGCGGAGATTCACAGATGAGAACACGGAAGCCATCGAGCAGAGGGAAATAAAGAGGGTCTTAGAACCCGGGGAAGCCGCCGCCACCGGGACCGCCTTTGCCTTTCATCGCTTCCATCTGGCGCATCATCTTTTTCGCGCCGCCGCCCTTCAGCATCTTCATCATTTTCTGCATCTGTTGGAATTGTTTGATGAGCTGGTTGACCTCGAGGACCTTCACGCCGGCGCCGTTGGCGATGCGGAGACGGCGGTTGCCGTTGAGGACCTCGGGTTTACGGCGCTCCTGAAGGGTCATCGATTTGATGATGGCTTCGGTGCGGGCCATTTGTTTCTCGGAGTCGTCGGGGAGCTGCATGCCGCTCATGCCGGGCATCATGCCCATGATGCTCTGCATGGAACCGAGTTTTTTGATCTGCTGGAGCTGGGCGAGGAAGTCTTCGAGGTTGAAGTCAGCCTTGCGCATCTTCTCGGCCATCTTCTCGGCCTCGACTTGGTCGATGTTTTCCTGGGCGCGCTCAACGAGCGAAACGACGTCGCCCATGCCGAGGATGCGGGAGGCGAGGCGGTCGGGGTAAAACGTGTCGAAGTCGGCGGTCTTTTCGCCGGTGCCGACGAATTTGATGGGGACGCCAGTGATCGACTTGATCGAGAGGGCCGCACCGCCGCGGGCGTCGCCATCGAGCTTGGTGAGGATGAGACCGGTGAGGCCAAGCGCATCGTGGAAGGCCTTGGCGACGTTGACGGCCTCCTGGCCGAGCGCGCCGTCGGCGACGAGGAGGATCTCGTCGGGCTTGATGCGGTCGTTGAGTTTTTTGACCTCTTCGATGAGGTCGGCGTCGATCTGGAGACGACCGGCGGTGTCGAAGAGAATGGCGTCGGCGCCAGCGGCTTGCGCGGCGGCGAGACCGGCGGTGCCGATGGCGGGGACGTCTTTGGAGACGCGATCACCGTAGAAACCGAGCTCCTCCTGCTTCGCGAGAATTTCGAGCTGGTCGATGGCGGCGGGACGATAGACGTCGCAACCGACGACGAAGGGACGGTAGCCGCGTTTTTTGAGAAGTTTGCCGAGCTTGGCGGTCGAGGTGGTTTTACCGGAACCGTGGAGGCCGACCATCAGGACCTTGAGCGGGCGTGCGGGGGAGAGGTCGGTGGAGCCTTCGCCGAGGAGGCGGACGAGTTCGTCGTTGATGATCTTGACGATCTGCTGGCCGGGGGCGACGCCCTTGAGGACTTCCTGGCCGACGCAGGCGGTTTGCACGCGCTCGATGAATTCTCGGACGACCTTGAAGTGGACGTCGGCCGAGAGCAGGGCGGAACGCACCTCTTTAAGGGCGTCGGCCATGTTGTCTTCGGTGAGTTTGCCGACGCCACGAAGGTTGCGGAGTGCGGAGGAGAGCTTGTCAGTGAGGGACTCGAACATGGGAAAGAGATGCGCAGTGAAACCATTAATAGCGCCAAGGAACACTCATTTTTCGGGAAATGCCCGTCTTCGGAGGCGGCCGGTTTAGTGCGTATTCCTGAAAATTAGTGTGGATTAGTGGTTTCGTCTTCTGTGATTCTCCACCTCCCATGAACCCTGTTCTCAAGCTGTTACTCGAAGGTGGCAGACTCACGACCGCGCAGATGGCGCAAGTCGCGGGCCTCTCCGTCGCCGAAGTCGAACAGCACCTGGAACAGCTGAAAAAAGATAAAATCTTCCTCGGCTGGCGTCCGGTGCTCGATCTTTCCCGAGAGGCAGCCGCCGGTGCAGCCGTTCGCGCCGTCATCGAGGTCAAGCTCACGCCCGAGCGTGGCGGCGGGTTCAACCGCCTGGCCGAGCGTCTCGCGAAATTCGACGAAGTGGAATCCTGCTATCTGATGTCGGGCGGCTACGACCTGTTGGTCTTCGTCAACGCGCCCACGCTCCAGAAGGCCGCGTCCTTCGTGTCCGAAAAACTTTCCACCCTCGGCGGTGTGCTCTCCACGAGCACCCACTTCCTGCTGCGTTCTTACAAGGAAGGCGGCTTCCTCTTGGAAAGCGGCGAGGGCGCGAGTGATCGTCTCAACGTCAGCCCCTGAGCGGAGATATTCCAATGAGCACTACCAGCAATCGCTGGGTGGCGGGCCATGTGGCCACGCTACCAAGGAGCGGCATTCGTGATTTCTTCGAACTCGTGGCCAAGATGAAGGGCCAGGACGTGATCTCGCTCGGCGTGGGCGAACCCGATTTCGTGACGCCGTGGCATGTGCGCAAAGCCGCCATCACCGCGCTCGAAGAGGGCAAGACCTACTACACGTCGAATCTCGGCATGATCGAGCTGCGCCGCGCAGTCTCGACCTACGTGACCGAGCACTTCGGCGTTAACTACCGTCCCGAGGACCAGATCATCATCACGGTCGGCGTGTCCGAGGCGCTCGATCTGGCGTTCCGCGCCTTCTGCAATCCGGGCGACAAGGTGATGTTTCACCAACCCTGCTACGTTTCCTATCACCCGAGCATCACGCTCGTGCACGCCGAGGGCGTGGCGGTGCCGACCTACGCAAAGGACAATTTCGCCCTGACCGCCGAAGCCCTGCGTGCTGCCTGGGTGCCGGGCTGCAAGATTCTCATGCTCAACCTCCCGTGCAATCCCACGGGCGGCACGTGCGACCGCGTGCAACTCGAGGCAATCGCCGCGTTCTGCCGTGAAAAGGACCTCCTCGTGTTGAGCGACGAGATCTACTCCGAGCTCACGCTCGACGGCACGCACACCAGCATCGCGAGCCTGCCCGGCATGCAGGAGCGCACGATTTTCCTGCACGGTTTCTCGAAAGCCTTCGCGATGACCGGTTGGCGCATCGGCTACGCCTGCGGACCCGAGGCGCTCATCGACGCGATGATGAAGGTGCATCAATACTCCATGATGTGCGCCTCGATCATTTCGCAGGAAGCCGCGCTCGAAGCCCTCAACAACGGCTGGGAAAACGTCTGCGAAATGCGTGACCAGTATCACCGCCGTCGCGACCTGATTGTCCGTCGTTTCAACGAGATTGGCCTCACGTGCCATTCGCCGCGCGGCAGTTTTTATGCGTTTCCGAGCACGCAGGGCATTGGCATGACCGAGAAGGATTTCGCGGTCGGGCTCCTCAAGGAACAGAAGGTCGCAGTCGTTCCAGGCACCGCGTTCGGCGCCAACGGCACCGGCCACGTGCGCGCGTGCTTCGCGACCAGCTACGAGCAACTCATCATCGCCTGCGACCGCATCGAGCGGTTCGTTGAAGGCGCCAAACGCTAGTCTTTCGGCAGGGGAACGGAGAAAACGGAGTTTTTTCTCCGTTCTCGCCGATTCCTCCTATATCACCAACACCATGAATCGCTCTGTCGCCATCGTAGGCCGTCCCAATGTCGGCAAAAGCCGCCTCTTCAACAGGCTGGCGAAGAAGCGTATCTCCATCGTGCATGACCAGCCGGGTGTCACCCGCGACGTCATCTCCGCCGACATCGAAGACGGCGCCTTCACGCTCATGGATACCGGTGGCCTCGGCTTCACCGATGGCAACGTCACGCCTGCTGCGTTGACCGCCGCCTCCGAACTCCAGGTCGGTTTCGCCATCGATGCCGCCCAGCTCATCCTTTTTGTGATCGACGGTCTGGAAGGGCTTACCTCGCTCGACACCCGCATCGGCCAGATGCTTCGCAAGTCGAAGAAGAACGTGCTCCTCGTCATCAACAAGGCTGACTTCGACGACTCCAAGATTGATAAGGCCGAAGCCTACCGTCTCGGCCTAGGCGAACCGTTCCTCGTTTCTGCCGAACACGGCACGGGCGAATCTTACCTGCGCGAAGAGATCATCAAACGCCTCGGGCCCGCGCCCGAAGTCGAGGAAAAGGGCGAGAAGACTGCCGCCGATCCTCTCTGCGTCTGTTTCATCGGGCGCCCGAATGTCGGTAAATCCTCGTTGAGCAACCGACTCCTCCAGAGCGACCGTCTCATCGTGAGTGATGTCCCCGGCACCACGCGCGATGCCATTTCCCTGCCGTTCGATTTCAAGGGCCGCGACGGAAAGTATTATCCGTTCAAGCTGATCGACACCGCCGGCATCAAAGCCGCCACCAAGCTGGCGTCGCCGGTCGAGTATTTCTCCCGTCTGCGTTCGCTCGATTCGATAAAGGAAACCGACGTGGTTTTCCTCGTGCTCGACGCCATCGACGGTGTCACCCAGCAGGACAAGGCCATCGCCGGCGAGGCCATCAAGGAGCGCAAGCCGATCGTCATCGTCATCAACAAGTGGGACATCGTGAAGGACGCCTTCAAGGCGCGCCTCGACCCCGACTGCGCGCCCGAGTGGGGCTTGCACGACTACAAGACCGAGCGCGAATACCGCCTCAAATACGAACGAGCCATCCTCGCCAACCTGTTCTTCACGCCCGGCGCGCCCTTGATTTTTGTGTCGGCCATGAGCGGCTACGAGGTGGATCGCATGCTCAATGCCGCCGTGAAGCTGAATCGTATTCTCGATATCAAGCTGCCCACGGCCAAGCTCAACAAGGTCATCGGTTATCTCGCCGAGCGCACGCCTCCGCCCGCCATCGGTGGCAAACGTTTCCGAGTCTACTACGCCACGCAGACCGGCAACCGCCCGTTTCGCATCAAAATTTTCTGCAACCGCGAGGAAAAGCTCACCGAGCAGTATCGCCGCTACCTTGAGGCCGGTCTCGTGGATGCATTCGAGCTCAACGGCTGCCCGATGTATTTTGAACTCGTAGGCAAAGAGAAGCACGAGGAAGGCACGCCTTACTCCGGCAAGGCCAAGCGCGCCGCGCTTGAAAAAGCCCGCCTCGAACTCCCCGAAGCGCATGTCCCCAAGTGGAAGGAAGGGGAGGAAGCTGCCTACGACGAAGACTCTAAGCATGAAACCCTCGAAGACTGATTATCGCGGCGGCGAAGCCCTCGCGTTCTCCACCAAGGCACTCGAACTCGTCGTCACCCAGCAGGTCGGCCCGCGCATCGTGGCGCTTTGTTCGAAGGCCGGCGCCAAGGCGGGCAACCTGTTCCTTCAGCTCCCCGCCGACGAAAAACGCTACCACGGTTATTACCTGCGCGGCGGACACCGCCTCTGGCACTCGCCCGAGGACATCGTCCGCACCTATCAGCCCGACGACGAGCCCCTCGCGGTGAAGCCGCTCAAGAACGGCGTCGCCCTCGCTCAACCCACCGAGGAAAAAACCGGCCTTCAGAAGGCCATGAAGATCGAGCTGATCGGCGAACGCACCGTGAAGGTCACTCATGCGCTCACCAACCACGGCCTGTGGACGGTTGAGACGGCAGCCTGGGCGCTCACCATGCTGCGCGGCGGAGGCTACGGTGTTCTTCCGCTTCTGCCGAAGGGCAACCACGCCGACGGTGACCTGCTTCCCGGCTATTCGTTCGTTCCCTGGACCTACACCGATCTCTCGCTGCCCGTGTGGAACCTCCACCGCGACTTTATCGGTATTGACGTCAAGAAGGGCAAGGAGGCCCAGAAGTTTGGCATCACCAACTATCCCGGTTGGTCGGCTTACTGGGTGGATGGCGTTACGTTCGTGAAATACGCCCCGGTTATCAAGGGTGCCACCTATCCGGATTTGGGATGCGCGTTTGAGACGTTCACGAACGGCGAGATGATCGAGTTCGAGACTCTGAGCCCGCTGGTGAAGCTCGCTCCTGGAGAGGTCGTTTTTCACACCGAACACTGGGCCGTGCTGGACGGGTTCGAAAAACCGTCGACCGATGCGGCGTTTGCCAAGCTGAGCGCTGCGGTCGGCAAGTGGATCAAAACGCTGAAATGAAATCGTAGCTGCGAGCGCCAGCGAGTGGTCCGCGCAACCACTCGCTGGCGCTCATGGCTACCTCTAACATGGCTGAGCCTCTCAACATCGTCTTCTTCGGTTCCGATCCCATCGCGCTGCCGTTGCTGGAATGGCTGGCAGGCGAGGGTTCTTCGGTAGGCCGGGTGACGGCGGTATTCACGCAGCCGGATCGTCCCGTCGGACGCGGACAAAAGATCACGGCCAACGGTATCAAGACCTGGGCGCTCTCCCGAGACCTGCCTGTTCATCAGCCGGAGAAACTCACCGAAGACGTGCGTCTGCAATTGGCCGCGCTTTCGGCCGACGTCGGCCTCATCATGGCCTACGGGCACATCCTGAAGCAGGTGTTCATCGACACGCCCCGGCTCGGCACGTTGAACCTGCATACGTCGCTTCTACCGAAGTATCGCGGTGCATCGCCCATCCAGACCGCCGTCGCCAACGGTGAACGTGAGACAGGTGTGTCGCTCATGCGTATCGTCAAACAACTCGACGCCGGTCCGGTAGCGGATGCCGAGCGAGTTGGCATTGATGCGCACGACACCGCGCTGGAAATCGAGGCGAAACTTTCCGCCGCGTGCGTGCCGCTGCTGGCGCGGGCGTTGCCCAAACTCGCAACCAGCGAACTCACGTTCACCGAGCAGGATCACACTGCAGCTACGTTTTGCCGAAAACTCGTCAAAGAAGACGGCGTGCTGAATTTCGACGAATCGGCAGCGGTCTTAGCCGCGCGCATCAACGGCCTTTTCCCGTGGCCCGCGTGCAGCGTGGAAATCGCCGGCCAGCCCGTAAAAATCGGTCTCGCCGATGCCATATCTGCCCCTGACCAGAGTAACCCAATAGGTTACTCTTCCTGCGGGCAGGTGTTGGGTTCTGATGGAACGGGATTGATGGTTGTGACCGGCGACGGAGTGCTTCGTTTGCTTAAGCTTCAGCGTCCCGGCGGGAAGATGCTGAGCACGGGAGAATTCTTACGCGGTTTCCCGGTCGCGTCTGGCACGAGCCTGATCTCGCGTCCTATGCCGGGGTTAATCAGCCCTTAACAGCCAGCAACTCCGTCACCCAGCGGCGGTGCGGGCCGGATAATGTCAGTGTGTCGATCTCTGCTGCGGCGACCCACACCAAGCCCTCGGCGAGCCGTCCGCGCGGTGGGGGCACGCGGTGGATCGACTCGGTGATGGCGAAGCGCGTGATGCCGCGTTTTTTCTTCGCGACGAGGGTGCTCTTGTCGAAAGCCGCCGGCTCAAGCCCGAGGTGTTCGGCCGCGGGAAGCTCGTGAAGGTTGGCGAGGCGTTTGGCACCGGCGGCCGTGCGATGAAGCAGCAGTTTTCCATCGTGCAGGCACCAGACGCGAGTGACGGCGCGTTGTTCGATGATCTTCGGTGCGAGCACGGGAAATGCCTCCGGTTCGCCTCGTTTCGCTCCCGCGCAAAACGCGAGCACCGGACAGATCGTGCAAAGCGGGTTCTGCCGGTGGCACACGGTCGCGCCGAGCTCCATCATGGCCTGGTTGTGGTCACCGGGGTTTTCGGGGTTAAGCACCGCGTTGGCGAGGGGCGTTAAAACTTTGACCGCACTCGTGCTGTCTTTGAACGGCGTGGCGTCGGCCGTGAGCCGGGTGAGCACGCGCACGACATTGCCATCGACGACCGCCGTCTGCGTGCCGAATGAGATGCTCGTGATCGCTGCCGCTGTGTAAGGGCCGATCCCAGGCAGTTCCTGCCAACCGGCGGGCGTGTCGGGAGGGGCGGGCATCGCGGCGACAGCCTTGGCGAGCTTGTGAAGATTGCGGGCACGCGAGTAGTAGCCGAGACCTTCCCAGAGTTTCAGCACGCGGTCTTCGGAGGCGTCGGCGAGGGTTTTGAAATCAGGAAACGCTTCCTGCCAGCGCGCGAAGTAGGGGAGGACGGTTTTAACCTGCGTCTGTTGCAGCATGAGCTCGCTCACGACCGTCTTGTAGAGCGAGGGCGCCGTGCGCCAGGGCAACGTGCGCTGGTGCGTGCGATACCACGCGAGCAGGGCGTGTTGAAAGGCGGTCTTTTGAACTATGAGCGATTTGGCCACAGGAAACTCACACAAGGCGCAAATTCCTCGGCGAAGCCAATGAAGATTCTTTTTGTGCTTTCCGTGCTTTTTGTGGCCAATGACGCATGCCGAAAAAGCCGGACGACGACTCCGACCAACCCAAGAAGCTCAGCATCTACACCATCAAGCTCGACGACAGCCAGATGGAGGCGCTGCACGTGGTCTGCAAGGCACGCCATTGGGACCCGTTTGAAGTCGCCTACACGCGCTTCGCCTACAAGGCCGAGTCCGCCAAGATCAACCTCTCCGCCTACACGAGCGGCAAGGTCGTGATCGCCGGAAAGGGCACCGAGGACTTCGTGCGCGACGTGCTTGAACCCGAGGTAACCAAAGTCGCCAAACTCGGTTACGACGAGGTGCTCCATCCCGACTGGTTCGAGGCGCATGCGGGGCTTGATGAGAGCGGTAAGGGCGATTTTTTTGGGCCACTCGTCGCCGCCACCGTGATCGGCCAAAAATCAATGATCGAGGCCTGGCGCAAAGCAGGCGCGCAGGATTCCAAAAAGATGTCGGAGGCGAAAATCATCGAGCTCGACCACCTCATCCGCAACACGCACGGCGTCGTCGTGAAAGTGTGTTTCTGCGGAATGCAGAAATACAACGAGCTCATGGCCCGTCCGCGCGCCAACTTAAACCTTCTCCTCGCCTGGCAGCACGCCACTGCGCTCTCGCAGGCGCTTGCCGAAAAACCCGTGAAATGGGGATTGCTCGACCAGTTCACCGAGCAGCCGCTCGTTCAACGCGAGCTGGCGAAGAAGAAGGTGGAAAACTTCGAGTTGCGCATGCGTACCAAGGCTGAGTCCGATCCGGTCGTCGCGGCCGCCTCGATCGTCGCCCGCGCCGAATTCGTCCGCCAGATGAACCAGCTCTCGAAGCAGTTTGGCGAAAAACTCCAAAAGGGCGCCGGACCGCTGGTGAGGGCGCAGGCTCACGCCATCATCAACAAGCTCGGTGTTCACGCGCTGAAGGATTACGCCAAGCTTCATTTCCGCACCGCCTACGAGGTCGTGAAGGAGGCAGGAAAACTCGACGAACTTCCACTGCCCGAGCCGAAGGAACGCTTCGGCTTTGGTCGCGACTGATTTTTATCGTCCGCATGGCCACTTCCAAGCGCCGCCAGCTTCGCGGTTTTGATCTTAAGCAGATCGAAGACGTTTCCGAACTCATCGGCGTCGATGAGGCGGGGAGAGGCGCGCTGGCGGGGCCGGTCGTGGCGGGCGCGGTGTTGGTCACGCGCACGTTTCTCGACGGTCGCTGGGCGACGAACAATGCCAGCCGCATCAACGACTCCAAGCAGCTCACGCCCGCCGAGCGCGACGCGCTCTGGCTCGATTTCGAGGCGCTTGTTGCCGAAGGCCAGATTCACGCGACCTTTGGCTCGGCCGATGTAACCGAGATAGAGCAGCTCAACATCCTCGGTGCGACCAAGCTGGCAATGCGCCGCGCACTGGAGGGGATTCATCCGCCAAGTGCGTTCGAGAAGCCGGCGACGGAGCCCGATCTGTTCGCGTCGCCGGAGGAGATCGCGGCGTTTCAGCCGCAGGTCTCATGTAAGATTCTTGTCGATGGCTTGGCGCTGCGGCATTTTCCTTATCCGCACACCGGCGTGGTCAAGGGCGACGGACGCTCCCTTTGCATCGCGATGGCTTCAATCATCGCCAAGGTGACGCGCGACCGCCTGATGAACGACCTCGACGTGCAGTTCTCCGGCTACGGTTTCGCCCAGCACAAGGGCTACGGCACCGAGGAACATCGCGATGCGGTGATCCGGCTCGGACGTTGTCCGCAACATCGCGATTTGTTTCTCCGCAAACTCCTCGCGAGCCGGATCGATCCCGCCCAGATGGACTTCTTGGGAGGCGAAGAGTAGTGAACGCCGGATTGCCACCCGCGCGCGCATCCGCTTTGTAACTGATCCATGGCTGGCAAGAAACATACCTCGCTCGACCGCGTTCTCGGGCGGCTCGACTCGCTCGACCCGGTCAACATGGCCAACCTCGTCCAGCGTCTCGTCCGCGAACACGGCTTGTTCGAGGACATCTTCAACACGCTTCAAGAGGGCATTTTAGTCATCAGTGCCGACGGTGAGATCGAGTATGCCAACCAGGCCGCGCACACTCTCATCGGCCTGAAGACGGACGACCTTACCGGCTCTATTCTTTGGCGGATGGTCCCCGGTTTGCGGCCTTCGTTGGAAGCGTCGCTTGGCGACAACGCTCCGGTGATGCCGGTGGTTACTCGTGAGATCCAGCTCAGTTACCCCGAGCCGCGCATCGTCCGCATTTATATGGTGCCGTTCAAGGGCGAGGGGATCGGCGCCGAGCGGCGGTTCGCGGTCATCCTCACCGATATCACGCGGGAAAAACAAAGCACCGAGGAGCGCATCGAAACCGAGCGCACGTCGTCAATTTTGCTGCTGGCCGCCGGAGTCGCCCACGAACTGGGTAACCCGCTTAACTCGCTCACGATTCATCTCCAGCTCATCGAACGTAAGCTCAAGAAATTGAAGGCCTCCAAGGATAAGGAAGCCGCCTCGCTTTCCGAATCCATCCGCGTGTGCCAGGAGGAGGTTTTACGTCTCGACGGGATCATCACCAACTTCCTCGAAGCTATCCGCCCGCGTCCGCCGGATCTCGCGGAGACGAATCTCTCGGAGGTGCTGGCCGAGGTTTTGAGCTTTCAAAAACGCGAATTGGCCGATCGCGGTATCAAAATCGAGGCGGAGACGTCCGCCGATCTCCCCGTGGTCATGGCTGACCGCAACCAGCTCAAGCAGGTGTTTTTCAATCTCACTAAAAATGCGATGGAAGCGATGAGTCCCGGGGGGCGGTTGCGCATTCGCACGCGCGCCGATGATGAAAACGTCTACCTGCTCTTTGGCGATACCGGCGCCGGCATAAAGCAGGAGGATCTGATAAAACTTTTCCAGCCCTACCACACGACGAAGACCGGCGGCCACGGGCTCGGGCTCATGATCGTGCAGCGCATCTTGCGCGAACACGGCGGTCAGGTGGGCATCGAGAGCAAGGAAGGCGTGGGCACGCTGGTGACCCTGCAGTTTCCGCAGAAAAACCGCCGGGTAAAGATGCTCAAGTGAGCATCGGAGGGCTTAGAAGCCGGACGTGCTGCCAGGGGCATTGAGCTGCTGCTGGCGCACGCGGTCCGCCTGCTGGCTCGCGCGGGTTTCATCGTTGAGCCGCAACTGGTCCTTCACGTAGGCGTCCAGCTTCGTCGAATAAACGAGCAGCCAGTTGTCAACGATGCGCGCCTTCAGGGTGCCGTCGGCCAGCACGTAATCGCAACCGATGGCGGATGCCTTGGCCTCGTCGGAGTCCGCTTCAACCTTGCGCCATTCGGAGGTTCCTTGATTGGCGCGGAGAATATTCTGGACTTCGAAATCGCTCAGCGTGTCGCCTACGCGCTGGTAGGCCTCCATCATGGAGCGGTTGTTTTGGAAAAACACATGCACACGCCAGCCGTTCTCGTTGCTGAGCACGTTGGGCACGGCGGATTTCCAATATTTTCGCTCACGGATGCCGTCGGGGAAATGCCCGCGCGCGTCGTTGAAGGGCTGCTGGCGCATGGCCTCTTCTTCTTTGGCAGGGTCGGGATTTTTTTCGCGGGGGACAAACTTGCCGATGGCAGGCTGAAGAATCCGCCGTTCAAATTCATCCTGGGTCTCGCCCACGCGGGCCGAAGCCTGGATGGAGGCAAAAATACTCAACAGGACGCACGCCAAGGGCGCAGGGGTAAGAAAGCGCATCACTCGCAATTCAGCTTTTTTAGGCCGCTCGGGCGATACAAAATTTTAAAAACCGCATCTGTCTCAGCCGACGCCTTGACCAACGGGCGGTTCCTCGCGTTGATAGCGGCATGCTTTCCAGCGTGCTCATCGTTGATGACGAGAAACACACCCGCGACGGCCTTCGCCAGGCGCTCGAGGATGACTATGACGTGTCCGTGGCGGCCAACGCCGAGGAGGCGTTCAACCAGTTCGAATCACAGGAGTTTGATGTTATTTTAACAGACCTTAGGATGCCCGGAAAATCCGGGCTCAAGGTCATCGACAAGGCCCTCGCCCTTCCGAACAAGCCCGCCGTGATCATGATGACGGCCTATGGCAGCATCGATTCCGCCGTCGAGGCGATGAAGCGCGGCGCCGTCGATTTCCTCACGAAGCCGGTCAACATCGAGCGTCTCGAGGTGCTCATCCAACGTGCGCTCAAAACCAAGACGCTCGAAGTCGAGGTGAAGCAGCTTCACGAGCGGCTGGACGACAAATTCAATTTCAACGGCATCATCGGCCACTCCGGCAGGCTTCAGGAAGTGATCGATCGCGTGAAACTCGTGGCGCCGTCGAGGGCCACCATCCTCATCGACGGCGAATCCGGCACCGGCAAGGAGTTGATCGCGCAGGCCATCCACCAGTCCAGTCCGAGAGAGCGCGCGCCGTTCATCGCGGTGCATTGCGCGGCGCTTTCGGAGAGCCTGCTCGAGAGCGAAATCTTCGGCCACGAGCGGGGCGCGTTTACCGGTGCGATGGAGAAACGCATCGGCCGCTTCGAAGCGGCGGACACCGGCACGCTCTTTCTGGATGAGATCGGAGAGATATCCCCGTCGACGCAGGTGAAGCTGCTCCGGTTTCTGGAGACAAAGTCCATCGAACGCGTGGGCGGATCCAAGCCCATCGAGCTCGACGTGCGTCTCGTTGCCGCGACCAACCGCGACCTCGAAAAACTCGTGCGCGAGGGCAAGTTTCGCGAGGACCTGTTCTTTCGCCTGAACGTCGTGCGCATCACCTTGCCTCCGCTGCGCGACCGCACGGAGGACATTCCTTTGCTGCTGGCGCATTACATTCAGGTTTTCGCCAAGGAAAACGGTCTGGCCCCGCTGGTCGTCGAGCCGGGTGCGCTGCGTTATCTCCAAGCCTACCGCTGGCCGGGAAACATCCGCGAACTGCGCAACTTCGCCGAAAATGCAGTCGTCATGCATCGAAGCGGCAAGCTGACCGAATACGATCTCGATCCCCGGTTTCGCGGCGACGTGCCGTCCCTGCCATCGGGCGCGGGAGAGATGCCGGCGGCCGGAAACGGGCAGGGTGGCCAGTCGAAGCCGGCAGTTGCCTCGGGCGGCTCTCTTTCTGTTGAGGAAAACGAAAAACGCCTGCTGAGGGAGGCGTTGATCAAGTCGCGTGGCAACCGCACCAAGGCCGCTCAACTCATGGGCATCAGCCGCCGCACGCTTCACCGCAAGCTGGCGCAATGGGCCGAGCTTGATGTGATCGATCGCTGAAGAAGCTTAGGGGTTGCCTCACTGTCAGGGCGGCGTTTGCTGGAAGGAATATCCCATGCGTTTTGTCACCCTGTTTTTTTTGGCGATCACCCTGTCGCTTTCATTTGTCCGGGCGGAAGTGCGCGTGGTGGGATGCGATCTTTTGGGCAAGGGTTTCTCCGACGCGCTGAACGCTTATTCACGCCGCAACGATCTCGGTATCAGACTCGACTTTGCGGGAAGCGAAACTGGTTTGGAGCAACTGCGGATGGGCACGGCCGACCTCGGGATCATCTTTTTATCACCCGGAGCGAAAAAGCTGGAGGATTCATTGGTGGCGATCGCCGCCGCTTATCAGACGTGCGTTGTCGTCGTGCCGGCTTCGGTGCCCATCACCCAGATTTCCTTTGACCAGCTCAACGCGCTCTACGCCGACGCAGCCGATTCTTCGATCAAACGCTGGGGGGACTTGGACGTCACCGGCGGCTGGGCCAATCGCGGTGTCCTGCCCAACATCACGGGGCCGGGCGGCGGGTTGAGTTACGATCTTTTCCGTTACACCGTGATGCGCACGCCCAGTCTGAAGCCGACGGTCGCCCAGCAGGACAGCGTGGAGGCAACCCTGCAACGGATGCTTGGGGATGAAGGAGGGATCGCGGTCATGGCCCTGCTTCCGGAAAAGCAACGCGAGCTCAAGGCGCTGGCGGTGGCCCGCAAGTCCACCGACGTCGCCTTCGGTCCTACGGCGGAGAATATCCAATCCGGCGATTACCCGATCCGCATGCCGGTGTATTTTGTGTTCAAGAAAAGTTCGGCCAAGCAGCTTCAGTTGGTGCTTCGGTTTTTGTTAAGTGAAGAGGCGGTTCCCCTCTGGAAAGGCGCGCGGCTCATGCCGCTGACCATCCAGGCGCGCAACCAGCAGATCTTTGATTTGGAGGTTCTGTAAAAAAGCTGTTGACGAAGAGGTGCTGGCGGCTTGTTCTCCACCTCTCTCACGCAGGCGTAGCTCAGTTGGTAGAGCACCACCTTGCCAAGGTGGACGTCGAGAGTTCGAGTCTCTTCGCCTGCTCCATTTTAGATAAGCGTCTCGGGGTGACCCGAGGCGCTTTTTTGTGCCCGGCGTGTTCCTTGGACAATGGCTTGCGCTATCATGCTCACGCGTTTCAGGGCAGGGAAACGCCTAGCCTCGAACCAATGTTCACGCCCGGTCCGGGTTTACTCGGTTACGCTGACTTCGATGCGCTTGCCTTCGATAGTGAGGGCGTAGCGGGTGGTTGCACCTGGACTGCCTGCACTCGCTACCGTGGCTGTGATCGGCGCGGCGGCGGTGGGAGCGGGGGCCGGCGCGGCGGGTTTGTGCAGCCTGGCGAACTCGGTGGGGAACATGGCGTGAAGCACGCAGGCTTCGTCGTCGGTCGGCAGGCCGGCGGCGGCCAGTTCGGCGCGGAGCTTGGGCATGCGCGGAGCCAGGTTGTCGGCCATGCGGTTCGTGATGGGCGGCGTGCCGGCTTTTTTCACGGCGAGCGCGAGCAGAGTTTCATCAATCGGGCCGGGGGTGCGTCCGAATTTACCGAGGGCGATGTCGCAGGTGGACTGGGCGAGGTTTTTCCAGCGGCCGAACTTCACGTTCAGCATGGCCTGCGTGCCGACGATCTGCGAGGTGGGCGTGACGAGCGGAATCCAGCCAAGGCATTTTCGGACGTAGGGGATCTCGGCCATGACCTGCTCGAACTGGGCGCTCATGCCCTGTTCCTTGAGCTGGGTGCGGAAATTGGAGAGCATGCCGCCGGGGACCTGGTAGCAGAGGGTGTCGCAATCGACGCTTTCGTTGGCGGGCGAGGTGAACTTGGAAAGGTCGGCGTAAACGCCGGTGAAATACTCGCGGAGTTGCTGGAGTTTGGAGGCGTCGAACTTCGGGCAGCGCGGGTGGCCTTCGAGCAGTGCGATCATGCGCACGGTATCAGGCTGGGCGGTGCCGTTGGCGAACGGGGTGATGGAGGTCTCGACGGCGTCCACGCCGGCATCGATGGCGGCAAGGTAGGCGGAGGCGGCGAGTCCGGCGGTGTCGTGGGAGTGGAGCGTGACGGGCAGGCCGACGCGGCGTTTGAGCTCCTTGACTAGATCGTAGGCGATCCGAGGGGCGAGCACGCCGGACATGTCTTTTATGCCGAGGGAGTGGCAGCCCATCTTTTCGAGTTCCACGCCCATTTCCACGAATGCCTGGATGGTGTGGACGGGACTGGTGGTGTAGCAGATCTCGCCGCGGGCGTGTTTGCCGCAGGATCGCACGGTTCTGATGGCGGTGACGAGATTGCGAGTGTCGTTCAGGGCGTCGAAGATGCGGAAAATATCCTGGCCGGCGGCGGCATCGGCGCGGATGAAGGCTTCGACGACGTCGTCAGGGAAGCTGGTGTATTGAACGATGTTCTGCCCGCGCAGGAGCATGATCTGCGGCGTGCGGGGCGCGGCTTTCTTGAGGGCGCGGAGACGGTCGAAGGGGTTTTCGTTTAGGAAGCGGAGACAAGAATCAATGGTGGCGCCGCCCCACGTTTCGAGTCCGGCGAAGCCCATTTCGTCGAGGATGGGCGCGGCCGGAAGCATCTGCGCGGTGGTCATGCGCGTGGCGGCAAGAGACTGGTGGCCGTCGCGAAGGACGGTGTTGTTGAAGGAGACGGGTTTCATGAGGGTATGGTGATGCGGTGGCGGCCAGATGCATCAGGCGAGTTCGCGCAAGAGCGTGACTTGAGAGGCGTCGTAGGTGCGGAAATCGTCGCTTCCGATCGCGAGCCGCAAACGCCCGAGCTCATCAATGCCTTGAAATAATCCTTCAAGGGGCCGTGTCTGGCCGGTGAGGGTAATTTCGACTGGCCGGGGTTTGCCCCAAGTTCGATTCAGATCGTTGGCGATCATCTTGAAACCGGGGCCGAGCAACAGCGTGTGCATGCGGCGCAGCGAATGAAGGATGAGGTGGGCGACCTCATCCACCGTGTAAACGCTTGGAGCCAGATCGGCGAGTCGCACGGTATGTCCATGGAGCGAGGGTTCGGCCTGCTCGGGGTGGTTGAAAATGTTCAGGCCCACGCCGACGACCGCCGTGTCATCCGTGAAGCGTTCAACCAGCAATCCCGCGAGCTTGCGATTGCCGACCATGATGTCGTTCGGCCAGCGAAGTCGCGGCTCAATGCGTCCAACCTCCTTCAATGCGGAAGCCACCGCCCATCCGGCGGCGAGGGGAAGAATGGACCAACGGTCGCGCGGACCGGGGCACGGAAGCACGGCTGACAGCCAGAGTCCTCCCTTGTCGGATATCCAGCGACGTTCGACGATGCGACCACGGCCTCCGCTCTGCGTGTCGGCGCGGACCGCACTCCAGGCGGGAAGGCGGCCGGCGAAAGTGTTGGTCGAATCGATGGTTTCGACCGTGTGAACTACCCACCCTGCCTCAATCGGGCGCTTCATCCCGTCTCGCAAGTCGGCGGACGATGTGGAGGAAGTGCTCATCGTGATCCTTGGTTGGTTCCGTCGGACCAGACTCGGACGGACTGAGGGTTGTCCGAGTCTCAGGGACGGCGCGAATGGCTCATTTCGTTCCGAGTAGGGCGAGGAGAATGCCGCCCGAGATGGCGGTGCCGAAGACGCCCGCCAGATTCGGGCCCATCGCGTGATAGATGAGGTAGTTCTTGGGATTGGCCTTGTGCGCCACGTTGTGGGAGACGCGGGCGGCGATGGGAACTGAGGCGATGCCGGCGGAACCGATCAGAGGGTTGATCTTATCCTTAAGGAAAAGATTCATGAGCTTTGCGGTCAGGACGCCGGAGCCGGTGCCGAAGACGAAGGCAACGAGCCCCAGGGCGACGATCTCGAGCGTCTTCAGGGTGAGGAACGAATCGGCAACCATGGTGGAGCCGATGGCGGCGGTGAGCACGAGGGTGATGATGTTTAACAGTGTGCCACCGGCGGTTTCAGCCAGTCGTCCAACGATGAGGACCTCGCGGAGGATATTGCCCAGCATCAGCATCGTGATGAGCGGCGCCACGGGAGGGAAAAACAAGTTGACCACGCCGGCGATGATGAGAGGGAAAAGAATCTTCTCCAAGCGGCTGACCGGCCGGAGCTGGGCCATGCTCATCTTCCGTTCCTTCGACGTCGTGAGCAGGCGCATCACGGGCGGTTGGATCAGGGGCATGAGCGCCATGTAGGAATACGCCGCCACGGAGACTTGCGGAAGCAGGTGAGGCGCGAGCTTCATAGTGACGAAAATCGCCATGGGGCCGTCGGCGCCACCGATGATGCCGATCGCTCCGGCCTCGGAGAGGGAGAACCCGATAAACTTGGCCAAGATGAGGGCTACGAAAATACCCAGATGAGCACCGGCGCCGAGGAGCACCAGCTTGGGGTTGGCGATCATCGGTCCGAAATCGGTCATCGCGCCAACACCGAGGAAAATCAGAGGAGGCACGATGAGTGCGGCGACGCCTTGTTGCGCAATAAAGAACAGCCCGCCTGGCAGAACCAAGTCGGAGCCGGGTACGTTGACCACCACGCAGGCAAACCCGATGCCGATGAGGAGGAACGGCTCGTATTTTTTGATGACCGCCAGAAAAATCATCGTGATGCCCACGGCGATCATCAGCAGGTTGCCCCAGCCGAAATGTTGCAGCCCGGTCTGGGCGAGCAGCGCTTTAAAAAGGGACAGGAGTTGTTCGATCATGGGGAGAATCTCTTTTCGATGGAGGCGGGGCTTCGTGGGCCGGTTGAATTAGTGACCGCTGCGAAGTTTGGCTTCGTTTATCTTCCATCGACGATTGACGAGAGGAAGTGCGGTCAGAATCAGGCCGATGCCCGATATGATCACGAAGCTCAGGATGAAATCTATGATGCTGATGGCGACGGCGCCACCGATGGTGTCTGGGATGCTCGTCATGGGATGAATGGCTCTGGATGCCGGAGGTTATTCGATGCGCAGGATCACGGTGCCTTCGTCGACACCGTCACCGGCATGAGCCAGCACGGCCGTAACGCGACCGGCCTTGGACGCGAAGATGTAGGTGTTCATCTTCATGGCCTCGACGGTGGCTAACTTCGTATCTTTCTCCACGGACTGACCGACGGTCACATCAACGGAGATGAGCTTCCCGGTGAGGGGACTGGTGATGTCGCCGGAGGCTCCCGTTGTTCCGGAGGGTGCGCGGGGTGCGCTTGCCGCAGGAGAGGAAACAGGCGCCTCTACGGTCGAGGCAGCCCGAGTGGGGGCGGACGCCCGGGAGACGGGTGCGGTTGGGGCAGTGCCTTCGTCAAGGATATCGACCAAGACTTCATAGGCTTTGCCTTCGACGGTGACGCGGAGTTTTTTCATGGCTATTTTGGAGAGGGGGAGATGTTCAACGCACTTTGTGCGAGGTGTAGATTTGCCGGCGCCCTTCGAGGGCCCACGGCACGTGATTGTGATCTGAGCCGGCGGATGCGACCAGATGCACCGATGCGAGACGGGCGCGCTCGCCCAATGTCGTGGCGACGGCGGCAGCGATCACCGCAATGATTTCAGGCGAGGGCCTTCCATCATCAACCGCCTGCGCGTGCGCAACGGTCGCGGGCTTCGCTGAATCCTCCAGATCGGGATCGGGATGATTGCGACGAAGCCATGAAACGACGGCGATGATCAGAACGGCGACGCCAAACACGGCGAGGAACGCAATGCCTCGGGAAGGATCGGGCTGGGAAGGCGGGGCGATTTGCCCGAGGAGAGGAATGATTGAAGTGCTCATGAGGTTAATGTCAGAGCGGAATGTTGCCGTGCTTCTTTGGCGGACGAGTCTCGCGCTTGGAGAGGGTATTGCGCAGCGCCATCGCCACGATTCCCCGGGTCTGGGACGGGGCGATGACATCATTGATCATCGCCTTCGCGGCGGCCCTGTAGGGGGACGAGAACTTCTCTCGATAGTCCGCGGCGAGTTCGGCAGACTTTTTCTTCGGGTCGCTGGAGCCCGAGATTTCTTTCTTGTAGAGCACGCCGACCGCACCCTCGGCGCCCATGACGGCAATCTCGGAGCAGGGCCATGCGTAGACCAAGTCAGCTCCCATGTCGCGGCTGCACATGGCGAGATAAGCGCCGCCATAGGCCTTGCGCAGAATGACGGTGATCTTCGGCACGGTGGCGGAAGCGTAGGCAAAGAGCATCTTGGCGCCGTGGCGGATGATTCCTCCGCGCTCCTGGGCGACGCCGGGCATGAAGCCGGGGACATCTACAAGGGTCACGACAGGAATATTGAAGACGTTGCAGAAGCGGATGAAACGGGCACCCTTGTCGGAAGAGTCGATGTCAAGTGTGCCGGCCTTCACCTCCGGCTGGTTGGCGATGATGCCAACTACAATCCCCTGAATGCGACCGAAGCCGACCACGAGATTCTTGGCGAAGTCGCGCTGAACCTCGAGGAAATCGCCGCCGTCGACCAGGAGGTTTATCACCTTGAGCACGTCGAGGGGAGACTTTGAGTCCTCCGGAACCAGTTCGTTCATCCGCACATCTTCCTCGAGCGAGACCGATGGGGTGGGATGGTGGGGCGGGTCCATGATATTGTTGGACGGAAGAAAGGAGAGAAGCTTGCGCGCGATCTCGAACGCATGCTGGTCGTCATCGGCGACGAAGTGGATGTTTCCGGAGATGGTCGCGTGCGCGGCAGCACTGCCGATCTCGTCCATCGTGGCGGTCTGGCCGGTCGAGGCCTTGATGACGTCCGGGCCGCAGATGAACATCTGGGCGTTCTTCTTCGTCATGATGATGAAGTCCGTGAGTGCGGGGGAATAAGCCGCCCCGCCCGCACAGGGGCCCGCAATGATCGAGATCTGCGGCACGACACCTGACAGGAGAACATTGCGGAAGAAAATCTGTCCGTAACCGGAAAGAGAATCGTCGCCTTCCTGAATGCGCGCGCCGCCGGAGTCGTTGATGCCGATGACGGGAATGCCGGACTGCATGGCATATTCCATCATGTCGCAGACTTTCTTGGCGTGGATGCGTCCGAGGGCACCGCCGCCAACCGTGAAGTCGTGACTGAAGGTCGCGACCGGACGGCCATCAATATATCCGGTGCCGGTGATCACGCCGTCGCTTGGCAGCGACTTGCTTTCCATTCCGAAATGGTGGCAGTCGTGCTGCGCGTGCATGCCGGACTCGACGAACGTTCCGGGCTGGAAAAGCATGTCGATGCGTTCACGGGCGTTGAGCAGCCCCTTTTTCTTGCGTTCGGCAAGCTTGTCGAGACCTCCGCAGGCGAGGGCAATGGCGCGGCGTTTCTTTAGTTCGTCCAGGAATTCTTTGGCAATGGCCATGATGTCGTGAGTTTTTGGGAGCGTTGAGATTTACAGACTCAGCTGGACTTGGGCGCGCATAGCTCGGTGAGCACGCCGTAAGTGAATTTCGGATGCAGGAAGGCCACCATCTTGCCGGCGGCGCCTTCGAACGGCACCTCGTGGATAAGCTTCACGCCGGCGTCGGAGGCCTGCTTGAGCTGGCCGGTGAGATCCGTTGTCGCGAAGGCGATGTGGTGGACGCCGCCTGCTGGATTTTTTTCCAGGAACTTGGCGATCGGGCTTTCGAGGGAAGTCGGCTCAAGGAGTTCGATGTGCACTTCGCCGGCGTGGAAGAAGGCGGTGCTCACCTTTTGGGAGGCTACAACTTCGCGATGTTCGCACTTCAGGCCGAGGGCCTTCTCGTAATAAGGAATGCTTTCGTCCAAAGAGCGGACGGCGATGCCGATGTGGTCGATCCGGGTGATCATGGTGATGGGTTGGGGATGAGTGCTTCTGCATTCATCCTGACCTGCACATTATGACTAAATTCGCCGGTTCATCTTCGCATGCGTTGGCCAATTACAGGCGTTTCTTGGCAAGAACTGCGGAGCGGATTCCGCGCGGGCACGTTAGGATGAGCGCATCAGTCAACCATTAGCCCAACGTATCTTATGACCGTCGAGAAGGATAGCGCAGTTGAAACAGCCCAGCTCACCGAATCCATCGCCAAGTGGAAACGCACCGTCGAGGCGGAGCTAAAGGGTGTTCCCTTTGATAAAAAACTCGTCACGCGAACATTTGAGGGCGTGGCCATCCAGCCGCTTTATACGCGCGTCGATCTGGATGGTTTGCCAGCCGTAAAATCCCGGTCTGGGGAGGTGCCTTTTTTTCGAGGAATCCGTCCGCTTGGTTATAAGGAGTCCTCATGGTTGCTGGCTCAGGAACTGGCCATTGCAACCGCATCCGAGTTCAACGCAGCACTCACCGCGGACTTGATGCACGGACAGGACTGCGTGGTGATCGACGCTGAAAAAACAACGGTCGACACCTCGCGAAAACTTTCATCCGCGCTGGCCGGCGTCGACCTCACGGCGGTGCCCGTGCATCTTCGAGCAGGCGCCGATGCCACGACTTTGGCGGCGAGTTTTCTTGAGCTGGCCCGCAGCAGTGGCGTCGCCACTAACCGGTTGGCCGGCGCCGTGACCGCCGATCCTCTGTCCGTCTGGGCGCGGATCGGCGGTCTGCCGGCTTCGCTTGATGAGCTTTATGATGCACTGGCAGCGTGGACCCGTCGCTCGGCGAAGGAGTCCACCAACCTGAAAACCATCGGTGTTGATGCCGCCCTTTGGGGCGACGCAGGCGCCACCGCCATTCAGGAACTCGCCTTCTCGCTTTCCGCTGCCGCCGAATATTTGCGGGCATTGGCGGCTCGGGATATTTCGCCGGAGGTGACCGGAGTCCGCATGCAGTTTCGTTTCGCAGTCGGGCCTCAGTTTTTTCAGGAGATCGCCAAGTTCCGTGCCTTTCGTCCGCTCTGGACCCGGGTGTTGAGCGCATTTGGCGCGAGCCCCGTGCTGGCCTCAGAAGCCTCCGTGAGTGCGATCACCGGAAGTTGGAACAAGACGCGCCTCGACCAGCATGTGAACATGCTGCGGGTCACCACCGAGGCCCTCTCGGCGGTGCTGGGCGGCGTGGACGCGTTGCACATCGCTCCGTTTGACGAATTCTCCGGGCACACGGACGACTTCTCGCGCCGCATCGCCCGCAATGTCCACACCCTGATCTCCGAAGAGTTCAGCCTCACACAAACGGCAGACGCCGCCGGAGGATCGTGGTATGTGGAGAAGCTCACCGATGAATTCGCACGCAAGGCCTGGGAGCTTTTCCAAGACATCGAGTGTCGCGGCGGTTTTGTCGCCGCCCTGCGCACAGGCCACCTGCAACAGCTCGTAACCAAGGCCGCCGCCGAGAAAGCCGACGCCATCGCCAAACGCCGTCTCGGACTTGTGGGAACCAACCTGTTTCCGAACCTGCGTGAACGCGCGCTTGTCCACTCGGACGCCATGCCTTCCGGTGCGATAAACTTTGCACTCGGCACCACGATCACCCCGGTGACGCCCTTTCGCGCGGCCCAGCCGTTTGAAGCGTTGCGTGAAGCCTCCGACGGTTACGCCGCCCAGACCGGGGCGCGGCCCAAGGTGTTTCTCGCAAAGATGGGGCCGCCGTTGCAGCACAAGGCCCGCGCCGATTTTTCGGCGGGCTTCTTCGCCACCGGAGGCTTCGAAGCACTGGGAAAACAATCATTCGAAACCGCCGACACCGCGGCTGCCGCGGCGATCGCCTCGGGCGCATCGGTCGTCGTGCTGTGTTCGACTGACGACACTTATCCCGAACTCGTCCCCGTGTTTGCCAAGGCGATGAAAGCCGCCAGTCCCGCCGTCACGGTGGTGCTTGCCGGCATGCCGGCCGATGCCGCGGTCGTCACCGCCTTCCGCGTCGCCGGCATCGACGAGTTCATCCACGTCCGCGCCAACGTTCCCCAAGTGCTGGCCAACCTTCTCAAGAAGATCGGAGCCCTCTCATGAAAACCGCCACCCCTGACTTCACCAAGCTCGCCTACGATTCGTTCGCGTTCGCGCCGGCCAAGTCCTCCGTGCCCCCCGCCGCCGCGCAGGCCGCCCACTGGCTGACTTACGAGCAGATTCCGGTAAAACCCGTTTTCACCGCAGACGATCTTCCTCCATCGGCGGTGCTCGACACGATGCCGGGCCTCACGCCGTTCACGCGCGGGCCCTACGCGACGATGTATGTGCAGAAGCCCTGGACGATCCGCCAATACGCCGGTTTCTCCACGGCGGAAGAGTCCAACGCTTTCTACAAACGAAATCTCGCCGCCGGTCAGGCCGGCCTCTCGGTTGCGTTCGATCTTGCGACCCATCGCGGTTACGACAGCGACCACCCTCGCGTGGTCGGCGACGTGGGCAAGGCGGGCGTTGCCATCGACTCCATCCTCGACATGCAGACGCTTTTCGGCGGCATCCCGCTGGACAAGGTTTCCGTCTCCATGACGATGAACGGCGCGGTGCTTCCGATCCTGGCTTTCTACATCGGTGCCGCGCTCGAGCAGGGCGCCAAGCTCACCGACCTAGCGGGCACGATCCAGAACGACATCCTCAAGGAATTCATGGTGCGCAACACCTACATCTATCCGCCCACGCCCTCGATGCGGATCATCGCGGATATCTTTGCCTACACGTCGAAGAACATGCCGAAGTTCAATAGCATTTCTATTTCCGGCTACCACATGCAGGAAGCCGGCGCCACCGCCGACCTGGAACTCGCATACACGCTGGCCGACGGTCTCGAATACCTGCGCACGGGAACTGCAGCCGGCATCGATGTCGATGCGTTCGCTCCGCGCCTTTCGTTCTTCTGGGGCATCGGCAAAAACTTCTTCATGGAAATCGCCAAGATGCGCGCCGCACGCACGCTCTGGGCCGAGATCGTCGCAGGCTTCAACCCCAAGAATCCCAAGTCGAGCGCCCTGCGCACGCACTCGCAGACCTCCGGCTGGTCGCTCACGGAGCAGGACCCGTTCAACAACGTCGGGCGCACCTGTCTCGAAGCCCTTGCGGCCGTCTGTGGTCACACGCAATCGTTGCACACCAATGCGCTGGACGAGGCCATCGCGCTGCCCACCGATTTCTCCGCGCGTATAGCCCGCAACACACAGATTTACCTCCAGCAGGAAACCGGTGTTTGCAACGTCGTCGATCCGTGGGGCGGCAGCTACTACGTCGAATATCTCACCGCCGAGCTCGTCAAAAAAGCCCGCGCGCATCTGGCTGAGGTCGAGAGTTTCGGCGGCATGACCAAGGCCATCGAGGCCGGCATTCCCAAGCTCCGCATCGAGGAGGCCTCTGCCCGTCGTCAGGCCAAGATCGATTCCAGCAAGGAGACCATCGTCGGTCTCAATAAATACCGCCTAGAACATGAGGCGCCGATCGACATCCTCGAAGTGGACAACACCGCCGTTCGCGAAGGGCAGATCAAGCGGTTGAAGGAACTTCGCGCCACGCGCAACGAGGCCGACTGCCAGGCCGCGCTTTCCGCGCTGACCGCCTGTGCCCGTTCGGGCGAAGGCAACCTTCTCGGGCTCGCCGTGGTCGCCGCGCAGGCACGCGCCACGCTCGGCGAAATCAGCGATGCTCTGGAGGTCGTCTACGGCCGCTACCAAGCGCAAATTCGTTCCATCTCCGGTGTCTATCGCCAGGAGTTTGGCGAGGACGGCGCCGTGCAGGAAGTGAAGGCCAAGATCGCCGAGTTCGAGGCGCGCGAAGGCCGCCGCCCGCGCATGCTCATCGCGAAACTGGGGCAGGACGGTCATGATCGCGGGGCCAAGGTCGTGGCCACCGCGCTGGCCGATTTCGGCTTCGACATCGACATCGGGCCGCTCTTCCAAACGCCCGCCGAGGCCGCCCGTCAAGCTGTCGAGAATGACGTCCATGCCGTCGCCATGAGTTCGCTGGCCGCGGGTCACAAGACTCTGCTGCCACAGCTTCGGGACGAGTTGAAGGCACTTGGCCGCGAGGACATTCTCTTGATTTGCGGCGGCGTGATCCCCGCGCAGGACTACGACTTCCTGTTCGCCAACGGCGCGAGCGCGATCTTCGGGCCCGGCACCGCGATTCCAAAATCCGCACTCAAGACGCTGGACCTCCTCCTCGAACGGCTGGAGCCGGTCGCACGCTAACCCAAAGGCGCCGCCTTTGTTGGCAACCCTCACCGTGACCGAACCCGAAAAATGTCCTGTGCCGCTGCACGACGGTTGCCCGCAGCCGCGCCCCGACTGGGTGCCGGACGGCGCGGGCACGGACTTCGCCACGCGGCTGGTGCAGGGCGTGCGCCCGAGCGGAGCCAGTTCATCGTCCGACATCGTTCAGGCCCGCCGGCGCATCCTCACGGTTGATGATTATGCGCAGGGCGTGCTTGCGCATGATCCCACCGTGCTGGGGCGTGCGATCACGCTCATCGAGAGCAACGCGCCCGCGCATCAGGAGCAGGCGCAGCAACTCCTCGCCAAGCTGCTGCCGCACACCGGCCGCGCCCATCGCATCGGCATCACCGGCATTCCCGGCGCGGGGAAAAGCACGTTCATCGAGTCGTTTGGCTGCCATCTGGTTGATCATGGGCTGCGCGTGGCCGTGCTGGCCATCGATCCGTCGAGCTCGGTGAATGGCGGGAGCATTCTCGCCGACAAGCTCCGCATGGAAAAACTCTGCCGGCGGACCGATGCCTTCATCCGTCCGTCACCTTCGGGTGGTTCGCTCGGTGGCGTGGCGCGCAAGACCCGCGAGGCCATCCTCGTGTGCGAGGCGGCGGGCTTTGATGTCATAATCGTCGAGACGGTCGGAGTGGGGCAAAACGAAGTCGCGGTGCGGTCAATGGTGGATTTTTTCCTCGTGCTCATGATCGCCGGCGCCGGCGACGAAATGCAGGGCATCAAAAAGGGCGTGATCGAACTCGCCGACGCCATCGTTATCAACAAGGCCGATGGCGACAACCGTCCGCGGGCCATCGCCGCGCAGGCCGAGATGGCCCGCGTGTTGCACTACCTGCAACGCACGGCGGAGGGCTGGGAGACGCCTGCGCTGCTCGCGTCGGCGCTGACTGGAGACGGCATTCCGGAGGTGTGGAGGATGACGGGTGATTTTTTCAAGACGGTGCAGGCGAGCGGCGGCTTGGCCGCGCGACGCCGGGCACAGGCGGTGGAGTGGATGCACGCGCTGATCGCGGAGCGGTTGCGCGCACGGTTTTACGCTTCGCCGGCGGTGGGCTCACGCCTCGCGGCGATGGAACACGCGGTGGCCGATGGTCGCATTCCCGTGATGGCCGCCGCCTTGGAGCTGCTTGGCGAACGTTAGGAGGCGGGCTCATTTTTCTAAAAGCCGCTGTTCCACCGGCGGCTTTTTTGTGCTCTCTCAACGGCATGACCGCCGCCGATTTTTTCACTCTGCCGCCTTCTCTCGGGGTGTTTGCGCCTCATTTCCAAGCGGAGGCAACCCCTTGGTCGTGGTTGTCGCGCATCGGTGCGGCGTTGGCGGATATTAGCTCCGGCGAACGCCATGTGCCGCCGGGCGTGCATATCGAGGGCAAAGTCTGGATCGATCCCACGGTCAAGTTGCCCGCCTACGCGACGATCATCGGACCGGCATGGATCGGGCCGGGCACGGAGATTCGTCCGGGCGCGTTCATCCGCGGGAATGTCATCGTCGGGGCCAACTGCGTGCTGGGCAACGCCTGCGAGTTCAAAAACTGCCTGCTCATGGACGGCGTGCAGGTGCCTCATTTCAACTACGTCGGCGACTCCATCCTCGGCAACGGCGCGCACCTCGGCGCGGGCGTGATTTGTTCCAACTTGCGCCTTGATCAACAACCCGTGACGCTGCGCCTCGACGGCAAGCTGATCGAGACCGGTCTGCGCAAATTCGGCGCGATCCTTGGCGACAAGGCCGAGGTCGGCTGCAACGCCGTGCTCAACCCCGGCACGCTGCTGGGCAAGCGCGCGCTCGTTATGCCCACAATTTCCTTCGCCGGTTATCTGCCAGCCAACACCATCGCCCGCATCCGCGGCACGATCACGCAGATCCTGCGTCGGGATTGACGCCTGCCGGTCGGCCTCGGCACCTTGAACTCTTTCGACATGCGCATCCTCACCGGCATCCAGCCCTCCGGCCAGCTTCACATCGGCAACTACTTCGGCGCGATCAAACCCGCCGTCGATCTCCAGTCGCGGGGCGATTGCACCTATTTCATCGCCGACTACCATTCGATGACATCGCTCACCGATGCCGACGCGCGCCGCAAGAACACCCTCGATGTCGCCCTTGACTGGCTCGCCTGCGGACTGGACCCGCAGAAGAACGTGCTCTTCCGCCAGAGCGACGTGTCCGAGGTGTGCGAGCTCATGTGGATGCTCGGCACGCTCACCCCGATGGGCCTGCTGGAGCGCGCACACAGCTACAAGGACAAGACCGCCAAAGGGCTTTCGCCCAACTTCGGGCTCTTCGCCTATCCGGTGCTCATGGCCGCCGACATCCTGCTCTACGATTCCAATGTAGTCCCCGTCGGCCGCGACCAGAAGCAGCACGTCGAGATGACCCGAGACATCGCCATCAAGTTCAACCACACCTACGGCGAGACTTTCGTCGTCCCCGAGCCGGAAATCCGCGACGAGACAGCGGTCGTTCCCGGACTCGACGGCCAGAAGATGAGCAAGAGCTACGGCAACACGCTGGAGATTTTCGGTGACGAAAAAGCGACGCGCAAAAAAATCATGGGCATCGTGATGGATTCGCGCACCCCCGCCGAACCGAAGCCCGACGCGGAAAAGAACCTCGCCATCCAGCTCCTGAAACTCGTCGCGCCCGCCGATGTCTCGAGCGACTATGAAAACCGCCTGCGCGCCGGTGGCCTCGGTTATGGAGACCTCAAGAAGGCGCTTTTCGAACACTACTGGACCTTCTTTGCACCGTATCGCACCAAGCGGGCGGAACTGGCCGCCAACCTCGACTACGTCCACGGCGTGCTGCGCGATGGCGCGGCGCGTGCGCGCGTCACGGCGGCTGATGTCCTTGGGCGCGCGCGCAAGGCGAGCGGGTTGGCGTAAAAGGGTTGAATTCTAAACGTGGGAGCGAGCTTGCTCGCGATGATCGGAATCGCGAGCAAGCTCGCTCCCACAAAGCTAACCTCAGATCACCGTCGTCGGAGGCTCTTTGAGCGCGGCGATGGCGGTCATGATCTTTTCCGATGTGCGCTGGTAGCGGTCCTTGCCGGCCTCGGGAAAGTCGTAGTCGGCCGGCGCGAGCGGCGGCCCGAAGGTCACTGAAACGGGTGTGCCGATGCGCAATCCGCCGCCACGACCAAAGGCGATGTGCGAGTTGAATATGCGGACCGGCAGCACCGGCACTTGGGTTTTGGCGACGATGAAGCCTACGCCACCCTTCGGTGGCTGAAGGTTGCCGTCCGGCGAGCGCGTGCCTTCAGGAAAAAGGATGATGGCCCTGCCATTTTTCAACGTCTGCAATACTCGCTTGATCGCCGCGAGATCGGAGCTGTCGCGGTCCACGGGAATGCAGCCTACGCTGTCCATCCACCAACTGGCGAAGCCCGGTTTCCAAAGACTCTTGCGGGCGAAAAAGGCGATCTGCCGGGAGACCTGCGAACCGATGATGGGCGGGTCAAGGTGACTGGCGTGGTTGGCGGCGATCAGGAACGGACCTGTGCGTGGAATGTGTTCCAAGCCGGAGACCTCGCCGCGAAAGAGAGAGTCGTAAAGCCCGATGATGACGTAGTGGCAGAGCCCGTAGAGCCAATCCATCGAGGCATGGTCGTAGCGACGGTTCATGGGGCGGATCAGGCGAGTTTGGCGGCGATGATGCCGGAGAGTTTTTCCACGACCTGCTCCAAGGTGAGAAAGGTGCTGTCCACGTCGATGGCGCCCGAGGCGAGCATGAGCGGGGCGGTCTTGCGGGTGGAGTCGAGACGGTCTCGTTCGGCCACCGCATCGGCGCGGCCTTCGAGTTCGCGGCGTTTGGCGCGGGCCACGGGATCTGCGTGGAGAAAAAAGCGCAGGTCGGCGTTGGGGAAAATCACGGAACCGATGTCACGGCCTTCCATGATCAGACCATGAAAACCGTGGGAACGGGCGACATCAGCCTGACCGCGTTGGTAGGTAAGCAGGGCGGTGCGCACCTCGGGGATTGCCGCGAAATGAGAAACGGCGGCGGTGACCTCGGCGCCACGAATCTCGGACTCGGGAATGACACGTCCGCCGATTTCCATGCGGGCGGCGCGGCCGTCGACCTGCGTGCCGAGGGTGATGGAAGGCAGGGCGGTTTTCACGGCGTCGATCTGGTCGATGCGCAGGCCGCGGCGGAGAAGTTCGGCGGTGATGGCGCGGTAGTAGGAACCGGTGTCAACGTGGAGGAAGTTGAACCGTTCGCTGAGGGCGCGGGAGGTGGAGGACTTGCCGGAGGCGGCGCCGCCGTCGATGGCTACGATGAGGAAGGAGGCCATTAGACGGAGGAAGGTTTTAGGGAGTTGAGACGCAGGGTTTCCAGCAGCTCGAAGAAGTTGGGGAACGTCTTCGCACAGCAGGCGGGATCTTTAATGGAGAGCCAGGGCCGGCCGTTGCCGTGAAGATCGTGACAGCCGAGAATGCCGAAGCTCATCGCAAAGCGGTGGTCGCCGTAGGTCTCGATCTCGACGCCGGCCTTGAGCGGACGCGGGGTAATGGTAAGCGAGTCCTCGGTTTCAACGACGTCCTGGCCGAGCTTGATGAGTTCGCGGGCCATGCCGGAAACGCGGTCGGTCTCCTGTTTACGAGAGTGGGCGATGCCGGTGATGTGGGTTGGGCTGGAGAGTAAAGGGGCGATCGCGGCGAGCGTGAGGAAGGTGTCGGAGAACTCACTGAAATCGGCGTTAATGCCGGTGCGGGACGAACCGCGAAAAATGCGTTGAGTGTCCGTCGAGTGATTCAACGGGCCGATCAAACCATGTGTCTCCAGAAGGAGTCCGAAACGCACGTCGCCTTGCAGTCCATCAAGCGCATAGCCAGGAATGTTAAGTTCCCCTCCGGTTACGAAAGGCAGGGCAAGGTAGTAGCTGGCGGCGCTGGCATCGGCCTCAATGACATAGGTGGAGCGGGGCAGATGATAGCGTGCGCCTGATTTTACGGTGACACGAACGCCGTCGCCAACCGGCCTGGACTGGCCGAATTGAACCATCTGCAGAATGGTCATGGCCACGAATGGCGCGCGCACCTTGGTCGTGAGCGTGATGGTGATATCGCCCGCCGCGCACGGCGCGACCATGAGCAGGGCCGATAACATCTGGCTGCTTTCGCTGGCATCGATGGCGACCTCGCCTCCGCGCAGTCCCTTTGAATGAATCTCAATCGGGAAAAATCCCTCGACGCCGGTGCAACGGATTTCGGCTCCGAGAGAACGCAAGGCGTCAATGAGGCCCTTCATCGGGCGTTTGCGCATCTGCGGGATGCCATCGATGCGGTAAACGCCGCTCGGGGCGGCGGCGCAGAGCGCGGTGAGAAAACGGGCGGCGGTGCCGGCCAGACCGACGAACAGATCGACCGGGTTATCGTTTTTGAAGCCGTTGGACTGACCGGAAACCTCAAGGGAGCGGGCATTGGCGTTCACCGTGAAGCCAAGCGCCTTGAGCGCCTCGACCATGAGGTGGGTATCTTCGCTGAAGAGCGCGCCGGTGAGCGTGACAGGCCGATCACACAGGGCCGCCAGCAACAGCGCGCGGTTGGTGAGGCTTTTCGAGCCGGGCAGCGTCACTTCGCCGCGCACGGGGCGGGTGAAGGGCTGGATGGCAAGGACGGCAGGGAGCGACGGCGACATGCGGAAGCTAAGAGTTGAGAGCTGAGAGCTGAGAGTCCAGAACAGGAATCACTGTCAGTGATGTTCGACTACGGACGGAATCCGTCGCGCCAGGCCTTGCCGCGTTCGAGACGGGCGCGGACTTCAAGCCAGTCGCGGTTGGCGAGGGCGGTTTTGAAACCGTGCAGTTCATCCTCGAACTGACGCAGTGCGCGCAGGACTTCGTCGTGGTTCTGCTGGAAAATCTCGATCCACATGGTGGCGTCGCTCGCGGCGATGCGGGTGGTGTCGCGGAGACCGTTGCCCGAGAGATTGCGCCAGCCTGGATTTTTGCCGGCGAGGAAAGTGGCGAGAGTGGTGGCAATCGCCTGAGGGAGGTGACTGATGTGAGCGACGATCTCGTCGTGCTGGTCCGGTGTGACCGTGGTCACTTCTGCGCCGAGATCATGCCAGAAGCGCACGACTGTGTTAGTAGCGGTGGCATCCGTCGTTTCCATAGGGGTGACGAAGCATACGCGGCGATCAAAGAGAGAATCACTGGCGTTTTCCCAGCCGGTTTTTTCGCTGCCGGCCATCGGGTGGGCGCCTACGAAGTGGCGGCCGGCGGGCAGGGCGGCGTGGCAGGCGCGGCAGAGGTCGCCTTTGACGCTGCCGACATCGGTGACGATCGCCCCGGCGGGAAGGTTCGGCGCGATCTGGCGGGCAAGCTCGATGATTTTGTCAACGGGCGCGGCGAGCACGACGAGCGAGGCGTCGCGCACGGCCTCTTCGGGGGTTTCGGCCACGGCGGAGCACCAGAATTGTTCGCGCAGTTTCAGCCGGGCTTCGGGACGGCGGGTCCACACGGTGATGCGCCGGGCGAGGCCGCGGGCGTGGGCGGCCTTGGCGACCGAACCGCCAAGCAGGCCGGGTGCGAGGATGACGAGGTTTTCGAGCACACGTTGTGAAAACGTCAACAACCCGAAAATGTCGAGTTTATCGGTGTGCGGCAGCAGGGATCGCATTGCATTTTGTCCGGCAGGTCTTTTCATTGTCCCTTTACCCCAATGCCGGACCCTCGGAGAAGTCGTCGTTTCATCCCTTTTTTGCGCGCTGCACGCCTGTGGCTTCTGATCGGCGTGGGCGTCGGCGGGCTTGGGTATTTCTTCTATTTTTTGACCACGCTGGGTCCCCGGCGGGTGGGCAAGGCAATCGTCGAGGTGCAGACGCCCAATGATCCGGCCGTGGCAAAGATTTCCGCTGAAATCACCGATCTGGAAAAAGACTATCAGACGGCCGCCGATGCCGGGGTGGTCACGCAGGAGTCCATCAACAAGTTGTCCCTGGCACTGGACAAGCAGCGGGCGCTGGTTCGCGTCTACCCGAATACGGGACTGGATCAATCGACCCGCCTGACCAGGCTGGAAAGCACGCTCGGGAGCGCGAGCGCCAAACTTAAAATGGTGGAGATCGACCGCCTGGAAAAAGACGGCACCGATGCCATGGCGAGCGCCGATACGGATCTGGCCACGACGAAGTTCACCGAAGCGCTCCGATTGCAGCGAGGAATCAACTCGAGCTCAGCCGATGCGCGCTACAAAAACTACGTGCGCGAGACCTCGTTGACCCAGCAGTTGGCGCGACTGGAGGCCGCGCCGCTCGAAAAGCAGATGAAGGCGGCGGTCGCCGCCGCCCACCAGGCGACGAGCGAGAAGCGTTGGGCAGACGCACTGGCCGGCTTCATGACGGCGCGGGATTTGCAGGACCGCCTCAACCGGGAATACGGACGGACCATCTTCGCCGACCTGTCCATCATAGACAATCTGGACTCGGAAATCGAATCGTTGAACGCGGCCGGCGTCGCCGCCGATATCGACGCCAAGGAAAAACAGGGCGACGATGCGGTCGCCGCGGGAAAACCGCTGCAGGCCGCGGCGTATTATGGCGCCGCCGGCACTCTCCAGATCGAGGTCAACCAGAAGTTCCCCCGGAGCCGGTTCATCTCATCGGATCGGGTCGAGAATTTGGAGATCAAAAGGCAGACGGCTCTTTCCGTCCCTACGGCGGACGCGCTGGCCGCGTTGGACAAGGCCATCGGTGAACACCTGCGGAAACGCCAGGTTATCCTCGCCGATCAAAAAATCGTGGAGGCGGTCGAAGTGGTGGGCACACTTTTTTCAAAATACCCGAAGAGCCAGCGTATCGACGGTTCGTTGAAGCTCAAAATTGCCTACCTCGCGTTGAAACGACCCGACATTAGGGCTCTTCAGGATGACGTTTACGACCGTCTGCTGCCGTTGCCCGGGGCATCCGACCGCCTGCTTCTGAAAACCGAGGTTCCCCAGTCGCTCTATGTGCTGGTCATGAACACCAATCCCAGCCGCAATCCCGGCCGAGGGTTCCCGGTGGACTCGGTGAGCTGGAGTGACGCGCGGGAATTTTGCACGCGGTTGGGCTGGCTTCTTGGCGCGTCCGTGCGCCTCCCGACGGCGGACGAGTTTCGAGTGGCGCTGGGAGACGGCCAAGCGGTTTCGTGGAACCAAACCAACAGCGACGGCCACAGTCAGGAGGTCGGACGGGGACAGCCCAACGGCACGGGATTCTACAATCTGGTGGGCAACCTCGCGGAGTGGACAGGCACGGAGGCCGACGACAAGGCGTTTGTCTTTGGCGGCAGCTACCTGGATACTCAGGAGAGCAGCGCCAAAATCCCGTCTGAAACGCGTTTAAAAGGAGACCGCGCCCGCCATGTCGGCTTCCGTATCGTGGTTGATCTGACCTCTCCGTGAGGCGCCGCCTTACGCTCCGCCCAACGCGGCGATTTTTTTAAACTCGGCGGCGGTGAGCGGCATGACGGAGAGACGGCTTTGACGAAGGAGCGAGATATCCTTGAGCGACGGCTCGGCCTTGATTTGCGCGAGCGAGACCGGATGGGGCAGCGAGGAGACGGCCTTGAGTTCGACCGCAACCCAGCCGGCTTCGTCGGCGGTGGAGTCGGCAAATGCAGGCTTGGTCACTTCAGCCACCCCGAGCACCGCCTTGGTGGTTACACTGGCGTAGAAGAATACGCGGTCGCCCTTGCGCATGGCCTTCAGGTGGTTTCGGGCCTGATAGTTTCGCACCCCGGTCCAATCGGTGCGTTTGTCTTTCACGAAGGTTTCCCACGAGTAGGCCTCGGGTTCGGTCTTAACCAGCCAGTATTGGATTGTCATGCTAGGGATGAGGGATGCACTTTGAATACATGGAGCTGAGCGATGCTGAAAAGGCAAAAGCCCGCAGCGATCTTCGGGTAATAAAAATATGCATCGTGGTTGGCATCCTGCTACCCGTGGTTATGTATTTCACGCTGCAATAACGTGGTTTGTTCATGAATAAGACCCTTTTTCCCATACGGCTTGTTTTCATCTTCCTCTGCGCGGCGGCAGGCTGGTTGGTGTGCTACTCGATCCGTGACTGGGATGGCCACCGTTCGTTGGCCGTGTTTATTGGTCTGGCCATCGGAATACTTGTGGTCCTCGTGGACATCATGCTCAGGGGCTTCTCGCTGCGAGGCCTGTCGGCCATCACGTTCGGGTTGGCGGCGGGCACGCTTATCTCCTACATGATCAGCCGTTCGCCGCTGCTCAAGGAAGGCGACCCGCAGATCATCTATCTGGTGCAGCTAGGCCTGTTCATCACCGTGACTTATCTGAGCACGGTGATCGCGCTGCGCGGCAAGGATGAATTCAATCTGGTCATCCCTTATGTGAGGTTTGTGCCGCACGAGGTGGATGTTCCCCTAGTGGTGCTGGATACAAGCGCGCTTATCGACGGACGCATCCTGCGGATATGCCAGACAGGATTTTTGAGCGCGGCGCTGGTCGTGCCTCGGTTTGTGCTGACTGAATTGCAGTGCATCGCGGATTCGCATGATCCGAAAAAACAAACGCGCGGACGCCGGGGCCTTGAGATGCTGGGTGAGTTGAGAAAAATCAAAAACCTCGATCTGCGCATTCACGAGAGCGAGGTGGCCAAGCGTCAGGACATCGACGCAAAGCTCGTGTTTCTGGCCCAGTCAATGCGCGCGAAACTGCTCACCACCGATTATAATCTTTCCAAGCTGGCCGAATTTCACGGCGTGTCGTGGCTCAATCTCAACCTGCTCGGCAAGGCGATGCGACCCGAGTTGGTGATCGGCGAGGTGATCGAAGTGGAACTGGTCAAATCGGGCAAAGAGGACGGGCAGGCGATCGGTTATCTGGACGACAACTCAATGGTGATCGTCAGCGGAGGCCGCCCGCATATCGGACGGATTGTTCCCGTGGAAATCACCAGCGTGCTGCCGTCCTCATCGGGCAAGATGGTGTTCGCCTGTCTGGTTGAGGAATAAGGCCCACGCTTTGAACGGGTAACGAGCGGTGCCAGGCTCTAAAGCAATGGTGGAGCAGACCAGGATCAAACTGGCGACCTCGTCGTTGCGAACGACGCGCTCTATCAACTGAGCTACTGCCCCCCTTGCATTGCCGCATGCGATCCATGGCTGAAGGCCGGCTCGAATTGCGAGGGAACAGGTAAAAGTCCTGAAACGGGCGGCGCAAGCTGATTGTCTGCGACTGATTAAATCACCGGGATGCACTCACAGTTTCAGGTCTTTAGCGTAACCGGTAAGTTCGAGGTAGGCGGAGCCGATTTCTCGGCCATCAGCGGCGAGCACACGACACGCGCCCTCCCAATACGGAATACCGCCGAGCCGACCGGCCAGTTCCTGATTCTGCGCCAACGGCTCAAGGATGAACGAGGTCTCGTGCTGCGTCGCCGGATCGGTGGTCGTGATGCGGACGCTCGAAGGATAGACCGCGCCCGTGGACGGACTCTTCCAACTCGCCACAACTTCCCATTTGAAAGCGGTCTTCTTCGTGTGCCCGGCGGAGTCCACCCAGGTGAGCGACGAGGCTGGGTCCGCCGTGCCGTCGCGCAGCCGCAGACGATAAAACATGATCTCACGCCCGTCGCTGAACTGGATGCCGGCCCAATCCCAGCCGACCTGATTCGCTCCCAACTGACTGCTGCTGATCTCGTGATCCATCCACGTTTCTCCCGTCACGGCGATTTTTTCACCGGCCAGCGTCAGCATGCCTTCCGTGCGAAGCCTGGGGAAAGTGAGGTAGTAGCTCGCGGCGGTTGGCTCCGCACCTTTTCGCGAGACACCATCCTCGCCGAAAACGACCAGTGGCTTGGCGGGCGCAAGACTCAGCTCGAAGAGCACGTCGGCGCGCACTCCGCCGTGGAGTTCCATGCGGGCACTCGCTGAGTCAATCATCCGCAATGACCACGGTCCATTACGGACGTCGAGCGCACCGATCGCCGCGTCAGCGTCCCAGCCTTCTCGGTTGAGCCGCTCCTGATAATAAAATTTCCCGCTCTTCGGATCTATCACCGCCATGTGTGCCAGATAAATCTGCGTGGACCTGTCCGGTGCCGCGCTGCGAAAAAACGTCGCCTGATATCCGAAACGCCGGCCGTCCTTCGCGAACAGGTGGCCCGTGAGATACCACCATTCGAGTTTGAATTCGGGATGCGAACCGTGGTCGCGTGGGAACGAAAACTCATGTCCGCGCTGTGGCACTGCAAATCCGTCGGCGGTGGTGAGCGGAGTTTGCGCGCGCACACAAACAGCGAGCGCCATTAAAACTCCGATGATAAATAAAAACCGGTATTTCATGGGTTATTCCTCTCTGTCCGCAGGCAAGTCCGCTCCCCAGAGCCCCACGCAATAACTCACGATCCAACCGGTCGCGCTGACGGCCAGTCCAAGGATGAGCAACTGTCCCCAAGGCAGCGCATAGCTCAGCGTCCAGCCAAACGATTGTTTGTTGATCACATGGATGAGCAGCCACCCCAGGGCGAGGCTGAGGACGAGTCCCCCCGCGGCCGCGCATAACGAAACCGCCAGGCCCTCAACCGATGAGGCAAACGCGATTTCCCGACGTTTAAACCCGAGGGCTCGCAGGGTCGTGAGTTCTTCGCGGCGGTCCAGCAGGACGCTCACCAGCGTGAGACCGAGACCGGTCACGGCCACGATCACGCCGATGACCTCCAGCGCATAGGTGATCGAAAACGTCTGCCGGAAAATCCGCAGCACCTCGTCGCGCAGCCGCGCATTAGTGAAAAGCGACAGGCCGGGATAGCGGAGGACGAGTTCGGCTCGCAACGTATCGGGATCGACGCCGGGCTTAACGTAGAGCGAGACGTTGGTGACCGTGTCATCCGAAAACCATTCGGCCACGTGGCGCCTGTCGATCAGGATGGAGCCGCGCTCGTTGCCATAGTCGGCAAACACGCCGGCAATCACCACGGTCTTGACCCCGTCCGGCGTGGGCACCTTGACACTGTCGCCGCGTCCCACGTTGAAACGCGCGGTGAAGGTCTCGCTCACAAGCGCGCGCGTGCCGTCAGAGGCGGGCGCGAAAACCGGATCATCTTTGGCAGGCGCCTCAATCCAAGGCAGATCGGGCCGCGTTGCCGGATCGTCGAGGTCCACGCCGGACAGGATGGTGGCGATGTGATCGATCTCGATGGGGTAGGCGACAAGCATGGCGACATGGGCCACGGCCGGATGGGTGGCCAACGCATGCGCGGCGGAGGCGGAGATGCGGTTTTGCGACGAGGCGCTTTGCGCGCCGCTGCTGGAGATGTAGAGATCAGCCTGCAACGTGCGCCGCACCCAGCCCTGCATCGTCTGCTCAAACCTCGCGACGAGGATGGCCATGCCGGACGTCATGCCAATGGCGCACACCAGAGCGGCCGCCGCGAGCCGGTGCCTGCCGGATGGCTTGCGCAAGTGACCAAGGGCAACGCTCATCGGCGCGCTGCGCATCCCCAAACCACGTCCCATGCGGGCGATCGGCGGCAGCAGAAACGAGCACAAAATCCCGGTTCCGAAAATCCACAGGAATGCGGCGGCATAGCCCGCAACAGGAAACCGGCCGCCTCCGGCGAAGTGCAGCGGGGGCAGCCGCGTGCAGAGAATGCCCGCCAGCACGCAGGACGTCCCTGCGGCGAAGCTGCGCATCATGCGATGACCGGCGGCAGGGGCGGCTCCGCGTTGCAGCACCTGCGCAGGCGGCGTGCGGGCGGCTTCGCGGGCCGGCCACCAGCCGGCGATCAATGCGGTGACCAATCCAAGGCCCAGACCGATGCCGATCTCGACGGGCGTCAGGTTGGCGGAGTTTACCGTTGTGGCGTAATAGAGCGCGTTGACCGTCTGGCCCACTGCGCGGACCGATGCCTGCGCGCCCGCCCAGCCGAGCAGCAGGCCGAGCGCACCGCCGAACACGCCGAGAATGGCCGATTCCGCCAGCCAGCTTCGGCGGATGGTTGATTCCTCGATGCCGAGCGAGCGCAGGATGGCAATCTCGGGGCGACGGCGCACGACTGCCCCGTCGAGCGCCTGAAAAATCAGATACAGTCCCACGAGCAGCGCGATGAGGGACAGGATGGTGAGGTTGAGCCGGAAGGCGCGGGTCATCGTCTCGGCGGCGGCTTTTCGCGCGCCCGGGGCGGTGACGATCCAGCGTTCGCCATTGCGACCCAGTTTTTCGAGGATGGGTTGGAGTTCCGCACGGCGCTCCGTGATGCGAGGACCGGACTCGACCAGGAATTCGACACGATCAACGCGGCCGGTTTTTCCGGTGAGCTCCTGAAGGCGGGCGAGATCAAAAATGAATAAATTGGGCGGTGCGCGCGGAGCGTCGATGGCCGTGGGAATGACGCCGGCGACCGGCAGGGTGCGCACGGTTTCGTCGATCACGAGGTTAAGCGTGGTGGGTAAAACAGGCGCGAAATCGCGACTGATCCAAACCCACGGCGTGGCTTTCACGGCGGACCAAAATTCATCGTTGCCATCAGGCGGAGCCGCGCCGGTGAGGGTGTCTCCCGTCTGACCGTAGAACGGCCTGTCTTGAGGCCGGGCGAGATTAACGATGGAAACAAGATCGACCCCCAACAGGGTATAGGTGGGGCGCCCAAAACGATTTTCCGCACCGGGCGCGGGAGGAGGGGAGGCGGTGGCTTCAACAATCGGGATGATGTGCACCGGGCGAGAGCCGAGTGCCTCGCGCAGCTCCGGCAGAACGCTCTCGGGAAGCGTGCCGGCGGGCGCTTGGATGAACCAGTCGCTCTGACCGGTGAGCGTGTCGGTGAAATTGGAAAAACTTGCGACAGCCGCATGGTTGGCCAGCCGGATCGACACGAATACGGCCACACCCAGCGAAAGAATGATGACCAGCAGCGCGCTTTGCTTGGGCGCGGTTCGCCAATGCCGCAGGGTGATGCGGCGCAGTAACAGGGCGGTCAACGGCACGCTCATGAGACGTGACTGACGCGACCGTCGCGCAGGTTGATGCGGCGGTGGCAGATGGCGGCGGCTTCCTCGCTGTGCGTCACGAGCACGAGGGCGGTCTGGGTTTCGTCGGTGAGCTCGCGCAGGAGGGCGAGGATGTTGGCGCCGTTGGCGGAATCGAGGTTGCCGGTGGGTTCGTCGGCCAGAATCAGGTCGGGCCGGTGGATGAGCGCGCGGGCGATGGCGATGCGTTGCTGTTCGCCGCCGGAAAGCTGGGAGGGCAGGGCGTCTGCTCGATGAACGAGGCCCACGCGCCGAAGAAAATGATCAACGCGTTCCGCGCGTTCGACGGCGGGCAGGCCGACGAGCTGAAGCGGAAGCTCGATGTTCTCCGCCGCGCTCAAGGTCGGCAGGAGATGGAAAAACTGAAACACGGTGCCCACGCGTTCACGCCGCAGCCGGGCGAGGCCGTCGCTGTCCAGCTGGTCAATGCGCAGATCATGAAGCGTGATGCTGCCGGAGTCGGGCCGGTCCACGCCGCCCAGGCAATTGAGCAGGGTGGTCTTGCCGCTGCCGGAAGGTCCGGTCAGGGCGACGCGTTCGCCGGCCGTGATCGAAAACGACACGGTGTCTAGCACGCGGCGGGCACCATAATTTTTGGTAACGGCTTCGGCTTGGAGGACCGTGGAGACAGGGGCTATCAACATGGCCTGCACCAAATGCCTGTCTGTCGGAAACGCCAATCGGCTAATTCAAATAATGCCGAATATGTGCCAACGGAACAAGTTCATTGACCATCCGCCTAGATGAGACGTAGTGAAATCCAGCTTTGTGCAGAGCCCAGCCGCTCCTTCGGCGATCACGAGGCGCTCATTTTCGTTCCCATGCCTGACTCCACCGCAAAACCGCCGACGATCCTAGTAATCGATGATGACGCCGAGGTGCGTTACTCGCTCAGCCGCGTCCTTTCTTCCAAAAAATACCAGGTCATCGAAGCTCCGAGCGGCGAGCAAGGCGTTGCCATCGTCAAAAAAGGTCCTACTCCCGACCTTATCTTTCTGGATATCCGCATGAGCGGCATGAGCGGACTCGAAGCCCTCCAGCACATCCGCTCGGCTAACCCCAAGCAGCTCGTGGTCCTCATGACCGCCTTCGGCACCGCCCAGACCGCTATCGAGGCGATGAAATACGGCGCGTTCGATTACATCATGAAGCCCTTCGATCCGGCGAAGGTCCTCGCGATCGCCGAGAACGCGCTGAAGGCCTACGCCGACATGCGCGCGGTCAGCAATTACAAGCCGACCATCAACAGCGACGACTACAAGGAGGGCATCGTAGGCTCTTCGCCCGTCATGCAGGACGTCTTCAAAATCATCGGCCAGGTGACCGCCAGCGACGTCACCGTGATGATCACCGGCGAGAGCGGCACCGGCAAGGAACTGGTCGCCCGCTCCATCTGGAAACATTCTCACCGCGCTGGGAAGCCCTTCATCGCTGTCAACTGCGCTGCCATCCCCGATAACCTCATCGAGAGCGAGCTCTTCGGTCACGAGAAAGGCTCCTTCACCGGCGCAACCGGCCAGCGTTTCGGCAAGTTCGAACTTTGTGACGGCGGCACTATCTTCCTCGACGAAATCGGCGACATGGCCCTCGCCACGCAGACGAAAATCCTGCGCGTCCTCCAGCAGGGCGAGATCCAGCGCGTAGGCGGCACCGACACGATCAAGGTCGACGTCCGCATCATTGCCGCGACCAACAAGGACCTTGAGGAAATGGTGAAGGCGAAGACCTTCCGCGAAGATCTTTACTACCGGCTCAACGTCGTTCGGATCAAGATGCCCGCCCTGCGCGAACGCGTGGACGACGTCCCTCAGATCCTCGATTTCTGCATCCAGAATCTCGTGAAGCAAAAGAAGGCCCGCGTGAACAAGGTCTCGCCGGAAGCCCTCGCCGTGCTGACGCGCTACCGCTGGCCCGGCAACGTGCGCGAACTGGAAAACGTGATCTACCGCAGCGCGGTCATCGCGCAGGGCGACACCATCCTGCTCAAGGATCTTCCCCTAGAGATCCGCGATTCGGTGGGCGTGCCTCCGCTTGCACCCTCCTTTGCGAACAGCCCGGGCAACACGGCGGTGCCCTTTGAGACGGCCCGAACCCTGTCGGCGGAAAGCGCGAGCCTCGCGACCGCGAAGATCGTCGCCGAGAGCATCTCTTCGGGAGACCCCGCGCTGACCGTCGAACGCGCCTTGGACTTTCTGCATGTGCAGCTCAGCGAGCACGAGGAGCCGATCATGGAGCGTCTCGAGCGCGAAATGATCATCCGCGTGCTGGCCGCCACTGATGGCAACTTGCTGAAGGCCTCGGAAAAACTCGGTATGACCCGCGCAACCCTGCGCAAGCGGGTGGATGAACTGGGCTTGAAAACCTGATCTAAAAAGGCCGGACGCCGGCGGATTTTATAGGGAACTCAGGAAATCAGGAGTCAAACCGGGATAAGAGGTTTAGGAAACGCCTGCTCTATCCGTTCCTGACTTCCTGAGTTCCCCATAAACAAAAAGAGCCGACGTATGTCGGCTCTTCGTTTTTTCGGAATCAAGGGATTCCAGCTTCCTTACTTCTTGAACCCGTCGGGGTTTTCAGAGTGCCACTTCCAGGCGGTCGCGACGATGGGCTCGATGGTCTTGAATTTGATATCCCAGCCGAGCTCCGTGATGGCCTTGGTCGAGTCGGCGTAGAGCGCGGGCGGGTCGCCGGCGCGGCGCGGCGCGATTACGGTCGGCACTTTCTTGCCGGTGACCTTTTCGACAGCCTTGATGACTTCGAGGACGGAGGTCGGCGTGCCGGTGCCGAGGTTGTAGAAGAGCGCCGTGCCGGGCTTTTCGAGTTTATCGAAGACGGCGATGTGGGCACGGCTGAGGTCGTCCACGTGCACGTAGTCGCGGAGGCAGGTGCCGTCCGGAGTAGGGTAGTCGGTGCCGAAAATCTGCACGTTCTCGCGCTTGCCGACGGCGGCATCGATCAGGAGGGGGATGAGGTGCGTCTCGGGGTTGTGCTGCTCGCCGATGGTGCCGTCCTCGGCCGCGCCGGCGGCGTTGAAGTAGCGGAAGGCGGCGAAGCTCAGGCCGTAGGCGCTGGCGAACGACTTGAGGGCGTTCTCCATGTCCAGCTTGGTCTGGCCGTAGGGGTTGATCGGGGCCTGGGGCATCGTCTCAACCAGAGGCATTTTCTCGGGGATGCCGTAGGTCGCGCAGGTGGACGAGAAGACGAACTTCTTCACGCCGGCCGCCATCATCGAGCGCAGCAGATGCAAGGGAGCGGCGACGTTGTTGAAATAATATTTAAGCGGATCGGTGACGCTCTCGCCTACGTAGGCGTAGGCCGCGAAGTGCATCACGAGGTCGATCTTCTCCTTGCGGAGGATGCGGCCGACTTCGCTCTCGTTGCCGAGATTGGTCGGGTAAAAAGGGATGTCCTTCGACACCGCCGCGCGGTGCCCGAAGATCAGGTTGTCGAGCACCACGGGATTATGGCCCGCGGCAACCAGTTGCCTGACACAGTGACTGCCGATGTAGCCGGCGCCTCCAACAACAAGAACGTTCATATAGGAATGATCGTTGTATTGCTTTTAAGGCATGGTTGGCTAGCGATTTCCTTCCCCATGGCTTACAAACCCGCCCGCATCGTCATCACCGGAGTCGGTCTGACCGCGCCCAACGGCGACACCCTCGCCCAATTCCGTCATAACCTGCTCAACGGCGTGGCGGGGATCGAGAAGAAGGAGATTCGCTACATGGGTGAGTGCCTGGCCGGCGTCTGCCACTACGACCCGCTCAAATACCAAAAGAAAAAGGAACTGCGCGTCGGCACCCGCGCCGGCTCCATCTCAATTTACTGCGCTCATGAGGCCATGGCCGACAGCGGCATCAACTTCGCCGCCTTCCCAAAAGATCGCGTGGGCATCTACGTTGGCTGCACCGAGCACGGCAACGTCGAGACCGAGAACGAGATCTACGCCATCTCGAAGTTCAATTACGACACGAAGTATTGGTCGCATTATCACAACCCACGCACGGTCGCCAACAACCCCGCCGGCGAGGTCTCGCTGAGCATGGGCATCACCGGTCCCGCCTACACGATCGGGGCCGCCTGCGCCGCCGGCAACATGGGCCTGATCCACGCCGCCCAGATGCTCCGCCTCGGTGAGGTCGATCTGGCGATCTGCGGCGGCATCAGCGAAAGCATCCACACCTTCGGCATCTATGCCGGTTTCAAGTCCCAGAACGCGCTCGCCACGCACGTTGACCCGCTCAAGGCCTCGCGTCCCTTCGACAAGGCCCGTAACGGCATCGTCATCTCCGAGGGCGGCGCGCTCTACACGCTGGAGCGTCTCGACGATGCGCTCGCCCGCGGCGCGAAGATCTACGGCGAGATCGGCGGCTACTGCGTCAACTCCGACGCCTCCGACTACGTCCTCCCCAATCCAGGCCGCCAGGCCGAGTGCGTGCGCAAGGCCCTCGTCTCCGCCGGTCTGGAGGCGAAGGACATCCACATCGTCAACACCCACGCCACCGCCACGCCGCTCGGCGACATCCAGGAGTGCGAGGCGATCCGCGCGGTCTTCGGCGAAGGCTGCCCCGACACCTACATAAACAACACGAAAAGTTACATCGGCCACTGCATGGGCGCGGCCGGTGCGCTGGAGCTGGCGGGCAACCTGCCGTCCTTCGACGACCTGATTGTTCACCCCACGATCAACGTGGACGACCTCGACCCGTTGTGTGCGTTGCCCGGTCTCGTTTTAAACACGCCAAAAAAGGTCGGTCGAGTTGACGCCATCCTGAACAACTCCTTTGGTATGTTAGGCATAAATTCCACATTGATTGTGAAACGCTTTGTGCCCTAACCTTATCCCTTACACACTCTCCATGACCAAAGACGAAACGAAGAAGGTAGTCCTCGAAATCATCGCCGACATCGCGCCGGACGAAGATATTTCCAATCTCAAGGGCGACGTTCGTCTCCGCGACCAGATGCAATTGGATTCGATGGACTTCCTCGACATCGTCATGGAGCTCCGCAAGCGCCACAACATCGAGGTCCCCGAGGCCGACTATCCCAACCTCGCAACCCTCGACAGCTGCGCCGAATACCTGACGCCGAAGTTCGCGGCTCTCGGCAAGTAAGAAACGCTAAACGACTTTGACAGGCCTGACTTCGGTCAGGCCTTTTTTATGGGGAACTCAGGAAATCAGGAATCAAACCGGATTAATCATTGCGGATGCCGAAGTCCGTTTCCTGATTTCCTGAGTTCCCCATAAAATCTCTGCCTTGAATTCCCTTCAACATTACGACGTCGCCATCATCGGCGCGGGCATGGCCGGACTCGCCGCCGGCATCCGGCTGGCGCACTTCGGCAAGAAGGTGTGCATCTTTGAACGCCACAACGCCGTCGGCGGGCTCAACAGCTTCTACAGCATCGGCGGACGCAAATACGACGTGGGCCTCCACGCCATGACCAACTTCGTGCGCCCCGGCGTGAAGGGCACGCCCCTCGGCAAACTCCTTCGCCAGCTCCGCATCGAGCGCGACGAGTTCGCCTTGTGCGAGCAGAAGCGCTCCCGCGTCGCCTTTGGTCCGCGCGGCGAAACGTCGCTCACGTTCACCAACGACTTCGCCGTCTTCGAGTCCGAGGTCGCCCAGAAGTTTCCCGCGCAGATCGACGGCTTCCGCCGCCTCGTCGCGCTTATCAAGACCTACGACGACGTCTCCCTTGGCGCCGTGCCCGAGTCCGCCCGCGCCGTCGTGCGCCGCCACGTGAACGACCCGCTGCTGGAGGACATGCTGTTTTGCCCAGTCATGTATTACGGCAGTGCCACCGAGCGCGACATGGAGTTCGGCCAGTTCGTCATCATGTTCAAGGCACTCTTCCTCGAAGGCTTCGCTCGTCCCTTTGACGGCGTGCGCGTCATCCTTCGCGTCCTCCTTGAGAAATACCGCGAGGCCGGCGGCGAGCGGCGCATGAAGTGCGGCGTCAAAGAAATTGTCTCCCGCGAGGGCAGGGCGTCCGCGCTCCTCCTGGACGACGGCATCGAGGTCACCGCCACGCACGTCATCAGCACCATCGGCGCGCCGGAGACCGAGCGCCTGCTGGCGAGCTCTCAACTCTCAACCCTCAACTCTCAACCGGCGACGACCGGCGCCCTCAGCTACTGCGAGACCATCACCGTGCTCGACCGCCAGCCGTCTGCGCTGGGCTGGGGCGACGACACCATCGTCTTTTTTAACGACTCCGAAAGGTTCACCTACGCCGCCAGCGAGCAGCAGGTGGATGTCCGCAGCGGCGTCATCTGCATGCCCAACAACTTCGACTTCGGCCCCGGACGCGAGTTGCCCGAGGGGCTTTTCCGCTGCACGTGCCTCGCGAGCTATCCGCAGTGGGCGCACCTGCCGGAGGACGTCTACCGCGCCGACAAGGCCCGCTGGTATGCCGAGATCCAGCGCAGCGCCCAACGCTTCCTGCCGCCGCTCCCGTCGCCCGATACGCTCGCCGCCGCGACGCTCGCGACCGACATGTTCACGCCGCGCACCATCACCAAGTTCACCGGCCACGCCGGCGGCGCGATCTACGGCTCGCCGGTCAAGATCCGCGACGGCCGCACCTCGCTCACCAACCTCTACCTCGCCGGCACCGACCAGGGATTCCTCGGCATTGTCGGCGCCATGCTCAGCGGCATCTCGATGGCCAATTTCCACATCCTGCAGGCGCGCGCCTGATGCCTTGGATCGCCGCCAGTCTCCTCTCCGCCTTCTTTCTCGGGCTCTACGACCTCAGCACCAAGCACGCGGTGCGCGACAATGCCGTCCTGCCCGTGCTTTTCCTGGCCAACGTGTGCAGCACGGCCGTCTGGCTCTCCATCCTCGCGGTCAACGCCACTGTGCCCGGTGGACTCCCGCCGATTCTCCACGTCGATTCGCTCACCCTCGGCCAGCACCTCCAGCTCCTGCTCAAGTCCGCCATAGTCGCCGCCTCGTGGGTGTGCAGCTACTTCGCGGTTAAAAACCTACCTGTGTCCATCGCCGCGCCTATCCGCGCGACCGGCCCCATGTGGACGCTCTTCGGCGCGCTGATCGTCCTCGCCGAGCGGCCCACGTGGCCGGAGATCACCGGCGTGATGATCACCCTCGTCGCGTTTCTCGGGCTGTCGATGGCTGGGGCGCGCGAAGGCATCCACTTTCACCGCAATAAATGGGTTGGGATCCTCCTCTGCGGCACGCTCATTGGCGCGGTCAGCGGGCTCTACGACAAGTTTCTCCTCGGTCGGTCAGGCTTCACCGCCGCCACGGTGCAATGCTGGTTCTCGATCTACCTCGCGCTGCTTTTTCTGCCGCTAGCCATCGGGTGGAAACTGCGCTGGTGGCCGCGCAACGTGTTCCACTGGCGCTGGAGCATTCTGGGGATCTCGTTCGGACTGCTGGTTGCCGACTTCCTCTATTTTGATGCGCTGCGCGACCCCGCTGCGCTCGTGTCGCTCGTGTCGAGTTTCCGGCGCGGCAGCACGCTGGTGGCCTTTGCGGGCGGCTTGTGGCTCTTCGGAGAGCACTACAACCGTCCCAAGCTGTTTGCCGTGATCGGCATCGTTGTCGGTATTGTGCTCACCGCGTTGGGTTAGAGCCGTGAACATCCAACTCGGTGAACTCCCAACATCGAACATCCAACGCCCAATGGAGGAATTGAGGGAAGACGAACCGCCCGGTGAGTCAGAAGCCGTTTTCGCGTTGTGCCGGGAATAATTCCCGTGACGCTTCCTCCAACATAACCGGCATGACCATCGAAATCGCCAGTTGGATTGCCCGCGGCATCTACCTCTATCTTGCCGTTGGCGTGGTGATCGCGGTTTGGCTGAACTGCGGCGGATTGAGGCGCGTTGACGCCACCGCCGCGCAAGGCCCGTGGGGCTTTCGTTTCCTGATTACGCCGGGTCTTATCCTTCTGTGGCCATTTCTACTCAAGGCCGCCTTGGCCAATCACGGGCATCCGCGAGCCGAGCGCAACGCCCACCGTTGTGCATCCGGCGAGGAGGGCACCCCATGATTCGCCCGCAGCGCAGGGTTCATCGCGCGGTTTTTCTTGTTCTCGCGATCCTCATTCCGGTCGTGCTGTTCGCAGCATGGCGGGCTCGTGAGGCTCCCGCGACAATGGACGAGATTCCCGCGGCTTTATTCAAGACGGAGGTTAAGCCATGAGCGTCGGCTATCAGGCGGTCGGCTGGAACCGCCAAAAGAAAATCTACGACCTCGTGCTGGCCGGTGGCGTGGCCGCGTATTTATCCGTGTTCTGTCTCGTCGGTGGTGTGCTTTATGCCGGGGCCACGCCGGAGACGTTGCTCATCCGCGCGCTCGGCTCGGCGGCGTTCATCCTGCTGCACGTGATCCTCTGCATCGGTCCGCTGGCGCGGCTCGACCGGCGGTTCCTGCCGTTGCTCTACAACCGCCGGCACCTTGGCGTGACGATGTGTCTGCTGGCCGTCGGCCATGCCACGATTTCAATCATCCAGTTCCACTCGCTCGGCGCGGTCGATCCGCTGGCCAACGTGCTGGCAGGCGAGGGTGACTGGGCGCGGCTGTCGCTTTTTCCGTTTCAGGTTTTCGGATTTTTCGCGCTCGTGATCCTCGTGCTCATGGCGGCGACGAGCCACGACTTCTGGCTGGCAAACCTGACCGCGCCCGTCTGGAAGGCACTGCACATGCTCGTCTATGCGGCATATGCGTTGCTGGTCGTGCACGTGGCCTTTGGCGCAGGGCAGACGCCGCACGGCGTTATCATTCTCGGGATCGTGGCGGCCGGTGCAGTCCTCGTAGTTGGCCTGCATGCGCTCGCCGCGTGTCGCGGGGCGGCAATCGACCGGACGCAGCCCGCGTCTGCCGCCGATGGTTGGATCGACGCGGGGCCGGTGGATGAAATTCCCGAAAACCGCGCCAAGGTCGTGGTCGCCTCGGGCGAGCGCGTCGCGATCTTCCGTTACGAGGGCAAAATCAGCGCCGTGTCCTCCGTGTGCCAGCATCAGAATGGGCCGTTGGGCGAGGGCAGGGTAATCGACGGCTGCATCACCTGTCCGTGGCATGGTTATCAATACCGGCCCGACACCGGCTCTTCGCCGCCGCCGTTCACGGAGAAGATCCCGACCTTCCGCGTCGCCGTTCGTGACGGACGCGTTTGGCTGCACCCCAAGCCGCTTCCGGCAGGCACGCGCGTCGAGCCGGCACTCATCGCGTCATGAAGCCCGACGACGAATTTTATATCGGCTACCTGGCGAAAGCTCCGTCGGGCACGGCGCGCTTCACGCGTCGCGCGGTCATAGGTTCCGTTATCGGAGCGTTGGCCATCGGTGCGCTCATCGCCGCCGTGCTGCCTTTTTACGGTGAGGGCATTTTTGAGTTTGGGCATCCGAAGGTCTATCGCGGCACCGTGGTATGCGACGGCGCACCGCATCTTTCCTCAGATGAGATTGACTATCTGCTGGTCGGTCCCGGCAAGCACGGGGCTCCGCTCGAACTCTGCGAGGCTGCGGGGCGTTCCATCGCCATCGAAGCCACCCGCATAGCGCGGGACGGACGCGAGGTGCTGGAAGTCGTTCCCGAGTCGCTGAAGGTCAGCGATGTCTCCGGCCCTGCAGCGCGCGAGACAGCCCTGGGCGAGTTCACGTTGCGCGGCGAGATCGTCGATCCGAAGTGCTACTTTGGCGTCATGAATCCCGGCGAGGGTCGCCTGCATCGGGCCTGCGCGATCTTGTGTCTGCGCGGCGGCATCACCCCCGTGCTCGTGGTGCGCGACCGCGCGGGCGTCGAACTGCACATCGCGTTACGCGTGCCTGCATCTGAAGCCGCCGATCTTTTGCGCCGCGTGGCCGGGCCCGTGGAGATTTCCGGAATCGTCCATCGTTCGGGGCATTGGCTGGTGATGGACACGCGGCAGGCACAGGTCCGGTTGGTTTCGGGCCTGTGACGGGACGCCACGATTCGCTAAAACCCCTTGCGCCCCCGCCCGTCGCGCCTTCACTCATTCCCTTTACCCGCATGGCTTACGACTGGCTCAAAGGTGTCGCAGATGAATACGACGTGATCGTCATTGGCTCCGGCCTTGGCGGACTCACCGGCGCGAACGTGCTCGCGAAGGCCGGCCACAAGGTGCTGCTCGTCGAACACCACTACCAATACGGCGGCCTCGCCACGTGGTTCACCCGCAAGGGCGGACACATCTTCGACATCTCCCTGCACGGATTCCCGAGCGGCATGATCAAGAGCTGCCGCCGCTACTGGACGAAGGAAATCGCCGACTCGATCCACCAGCTCAAGGACGTGCGTTTCGTGAATCCGCAGATGGATGTGTGGACCACGTTTACCCGCGAAGACTACACGCGCGTCCTCGTCGAGCAGTTCAAGCTGCCACGCGAGCAGGTCGAGACGTTCTACGACTACCTGCGGGCGATGAATTACTACGACAACAACCCCGAGACGACGGGACAGATGTTCGAGCGGTTTTTCCCGGGTCGCGCCGACGTCCACCGCCTGCTCATGGAGCCGATCTCCTACGCCAACGGCTCCACCTTCGACGACCCGGCGATCACCTTCGGCATCGTGTTTTCCAATTTCATGGGTGCGGGAGTCTTCACCTTCCAGGGCGGCTCCGACCTGCTCATCAAGAAGATGGTCGCCGAGCTCGAAAAGAACGGCGTCGAGCTTCGCAAGAAAGTCCTCGTTGATCGCATCCTCGTGGAAGAGCGCGACGGCAAAAAAGTCGCCTGCGGCATCGTCGCCAAGAGCGGCCGCATCATCCGCGCCAAGGCCGTCCTTTCCAACGCGAACATCAAAAACACCATTCTCCGCCTCGCTGGGGAGGAGAACTTCCCCTCCGATTTCGTCGAGCAGACGAAGGCGGTGCGCATCAACTCCAGCTCCTGCCAGGTCTACCTTGGTATTCGCAAGGGCGAGAGCATCCCGCACATTGGTGATCTCGTTTTCACCTCCGAGGCGCCGACCTACAGTCCGCAGGAACTCACCTCGCTGCGCACCACGAGCCGCACGTTCTCTGTTTATTATCCCGAGACGCGTCCGGGCACCGACCGCTACACGGTGGTCGCCTCGCTCAACGGCCAATATCCCGATTGGAACGACCTCTCCGAGGCGGACTACGCCCAGCACAAGGAGCGCATGATCGAGGAGAGCATCGTCGCCCTCGAAAAATACATCCCCGATGTCCGCGCGAAGATCGATTGGAAGGAAGCCGCCACGCCGCGGACCATCGAGCGCTACACGACGCACATGAATGGCACCTCGTTCGGCACGAAGTTCGAGGGCCTGCCCGTCTCGATGAATCTCTCCGAAAAGCTCCCCGGTCTTTTCCATGCCGGCAGCGTGGGAATCATCATGTCCGGCTGGCTGGGAACGATTAACTACGGAGTTATTACCGCCAATAAGATCGATAAATACCTGTTTGCGCTCAGGCGGTCTTCGGCGGGTGCCCAGGCATAAAATGAGCTGTCGGCCCGTCTAGGCGCGGGACTTGCAATGGGCGGGCGCAGCGTGGCGTTGCCACCCAAGACATGCCTATGCATAATTTTTCGCATCTCCCATGAACGCATCGGGGCACCCATTATTCATCGACTCCCGCCCGGGAGGTTTCACCCGATTGCGAATCGTGCGGAGGATGATGTGGCTGTTGAGCCTGGCCGTGTTTTTTCCGGGCGCGGTTTCACTCTCCGCGGCCGAACCGACCAAGACCATCCGCGTGGTCATGGATGCGAACTATCCGCCCTATGTGTTCATGGACGACGAAGGACACCCCCAAGGCATCCTGATCGACCAGTGGCACCTCTGGGAACAGAAGACCGGTATCAAGGCCGAGATCTATGCGCTGGACTGGGCCGAGGCCCTCCGCCGGATGAAGGCGGGCGAGCTCGATGTCATCGACAGCATTTTCAAAACGCCGGAGCGCACCGCCTGGCTCGATTTCTCCACGCCTTACGCACGCATCGCTGTCCCCATTTTTTTTGACCGGCGCATCTCCGGCATCGTGGACTATCCTTCGTTAAAGGGTTTCACGGTCGCCGCCAAGGAAGGGGATTACGCCGTCGATCAACTCAGGCAAAACGGCATCACCAACCTGCAGCTTTTCCCCAGCTACGAGAAGATCGTGCAGGCCGCCGCCGAACGTAAGGTCAGCGTGTTTGTCGTGGACGCACCCTGCGCCTATTACTTTCTCAACAAGTTCGCCATCCAGGACCAGTTTCGAGCCTCCGCCCCGGTGAACGTGGGTATGTTTTCGCGGGCCGTAAAAAAAGGGGGCGGCCTGCTGTTGAAGGCGGTGAGTGACGGATTTGCCTCCATTTCACCGGATGAACTTGAAGCCATCGACGCCAAATGGATGGGCTTGCCGATCAACGACAGCCACATCCTGCGCACCATCGCCTACGGCGCGGGCGCGGCGATCGTGATCATTTTCGGCCTGCTTGGCTGGAACTGGATGCTCAGCCGGCAGGTCGAGCGCCGGACCCGCTCCCTGCAGGCAAGCGAAGCCCTCCTCGCCACTGAAAAAAACTTCACCAACGCGGTGCTTGAAAATGCCGGCGCGCTGGTCGTGGTGCTGGGGCCGGAAGGCCGGATATGCCGCTTCAATCATGTCGCCGAGGAGGTCAGCGGCTACCGTTTCGAGGAAGTCGAGGGACGCGCCCCGTGGGAAACCCCGATCCTGCCGCCGGAGGAGGCGGAGGCGGTCCGCACCCACGCTTTTTTTGCGGTATGGAACAATGCGCCGCTGACCAAGCCCAGCCGCTATAACAACCACTGGGTGACGAAGACTGGTGAGCGACGTCTCATCGACTGGTTCAATACTCTTCTGTGCGACGCCAGCGGACATCCCGAATTCATGGTCGCCATCGGCGTGGACATCACCGAACACCAACAAGCCGAGGCTACCTTGCACGCGAGCGAGGAACGATTCCGCGAGGTGGTTGAAAACATTCAGGAAGTTTTCTGGGTGACCGATACGGACGACCAGATTCTTTACGTCAGCCCGGCCTACGAAAAAATCTGGGACCGCCCCGTGGATACGTTCCTCGAATCCTGGCGCGAAAGCCTGCACAAAGCTGATCATGATCGTGTCATCCGCCGGGCCATCACTGCTCCAAAAGATGAACCGAGAAACGACACCTACCGTATCGTCCGGCCCGACGGAGGGGTGCGCTGGATTTATGAGCAGACGTTCCCCGTGAAAGATTCTTCTGGGAAGGTTCTGCGCACCGTGGGCACCGCCGGGGACATCACAGAAAGAAAGGCCTTGGAGGAACGGTTTCTTCGGTCCCAGCGTATGGATGCCATGGGCTCGCTCGTCGGCGGCATCGCGCACGATCTCAATAATATTTTCTCTCCGGTGCTGATGCTGTCCTCCATGTTGAAGGTCACGTTGCCCGACGAGCGGAACCGGAAACTCATGGCCATGCTGGAGCAGAATTCCCAGCGCGGGGCGGAAATCATCCGCCAGCTGCTGACCTTCAGCCGCGGCTCGGCGGGGGATCGCGTGACCGTTCGGCCGGCCGCGATGGTCGAGGAAATCGCCAATATCGTGCGTGAAACCTTTCCGAGGGGAATCGTCTGCGAGACCTGGGTGGCGGAGAATATCCGACCGCTGCTGGTCGATTCCACCCAGTTGCACCAAGTCCTTTTGAACCTCTGCGTGAACGCCCGTGACGCCATGCTTGAAGGCGGACGCATCACGATCACCGCCGGTAATCTGGATCTGGATGAAACCGAGGTGGGCGCCTACACCGAGGCCCAACCCGGCGAGTATGTGAGATTTGACGTGGCGGACACCGGTGCCGGTATTCCGGAAGGAATCATGGCGCGCATTTTTGAGCCGTTTTTTACCACCAAGTCCCTTGGCAAGGGCACGGGACTGGGCCTGGCCACCGTGCTGGGAATCGTGCGCGGACACGGAGGCTTCGTCACGGTGAGCAGCCCGCCGGGGCGCGGTTCCGTGTTCAGCGTGTGTTTTCCGTCCGCCGGCCATGGAGCCTCTTCCGGGGCGGTGACCGAGCTTGGTCTCAAGCTCATCGGGGCGGGAAAACTGATTCTGGTGGTGGACGACGAAGACTCCATCTGCATGGCGACGAAATTCGTTTTGGAGAACAACGGGTTTTCGGTTCTCACGGCCGAGAGCGGCGAGGAAGCCTTGAAACTCTGCCGCGCAAACGGGGAAGTTTCCCTCGTGATCACCGATATCATGATGCCGGGCATGACCGGCATCGAACTCATCACCGAGCTGCGGCGAACGCATCCGGACATCCGCGTCATCGCCACGACTGGCATGGTGCCGGAAGCCATGCAGCATGCGCTGACATCCCTCGGCGTTACGCATATCCTCCAAAAACCCTGTCCGACCCAGAACATGCTGGATGCGATCAGGCGTGAAATGGGCGAGACGGGCTAGGCGGATGTCCCAAAGGGGCAGATTTACAGCCTTGCGGGGCGGGGGAGGGCGCGGTGTGTTTTACCTCTCCCATGTCCACCGCCGTCACCGACCTCATCCCGCACCGGCCGCCCTTCCTGTTTGTTGACGAGATCGTCTCCGAAACCGCCGACAGCCTCACGGCCAAGCGCACGTGGCGCGCCGAGGAAGATTTCTACAAGGGCCACTATCCCAATGCTCCCATCACGCCGGGCGTGCTGCTGTGCGAGGCCGTTTTCCAGACCGGCGCGCTGTTCATGGCACGGCAGGCGTTGGCGGCAGGTGCCAAGCCGGGCGAAGGCGTGCCGTTGCTCGCCAAGATTTCCGACGTGCGTTTCCGCAATCCGATCTACCCCGGTGACACCATCGTGATCGAGGTTAAGAAAAAAGAAGTCATGGGCGGATTCACCATGATGGGCGGCTCGATCAAGAAGGCCGACGGCACCCGCGTGCTCACGGTTGATTTCGCCGTCGCCTGGAAAACACCCGAAGGCCAGCAGCAGGCCCAGCAACAGCAGGCCCAGCAATAATAATAGGGAACTCAGGGAATCAGGAATAATTTCATCGGAATTACTTGGCTTGTTTCCTGATTTCCTGAGTTCTCCATTTTATTCCGAATTCGATGTCTGATTTCCTCAATCTCTCCGGCAAGACCTTCGTCGTCCTTGGCGTCGCCAACAAAAAGAGTGTCGCATGGTTCACCGCGAAGACGCTGGAAGAACAGGGGGCCACTGTCGTTTACAGTGTCCGCTCGCCCGCCCGCAAGGCCTCGCTCGAGGCGCAGCTCGCAGACAGACATGTTTTCATTTGCGACGTCGAGATCGAGGATGCGGCGGAACAGCTGGCCTCCGAGATCGCGGCGGCAGGGCACGGCGTGATCCACGGCATCGTCCACTCGATCGCATTCGCGAATTACAGCGAAGGCTTCAAGCCATTCCATGCGACGAAGCGGAAGGATTTTCTGCAGGCGACCGCCATCTCGGCTTTCTCGCTCATCGAGGTGGCCAACGCGTTCAAGCCGCTCCTCGCGAAGAATGCCTCGGTCGTGACCATCGGCATTTCGTCGCTTCAAGTGACGCCCGATAACTACGGCTACATGGGTCCGATCAAGGCCGCCCTCGACTCGGCGTCGCGGTTTCTCGCCAAGTCCTTCAGCGCCGACAGCGAGGTGCGGTTCAACGTCGTCGGCTCCGGTCCGCTCAAGACGAGCGCCTCGGCGGGAATCCCGGGCTATCTCGAAAGCTATCTCTACTCGGAGAAACTCACCTTCCGTAAGCGCAACCTGAGCACGCAGGAAGTCGCCAACACCGCCGTGTTTCTCCTCAGCGACCGCAGCAGCGGTCTCAACGGCACGACCGTCACGGTGGACGCCGGCCTAGGCAGTAATTTCTTCGACAAGGAAATCGTGCGGCTCGCGATGCGTCCGGAGGCGAGGGCCTGATGCGTTTCGCCCACACCTGCATCGAGTCGCTGGCCGTTGCGCTGCCCGACGAAATCCTCACCACCACGCAGGTGGAGGAAACGCTGCGTCCACTCTACGAACACCTGAAGCTGCCCTTCGGTCGTCTCGAACTCATGACGGGCATTCGCGAGCGCCGCGTGTGGCCGGCGGGCACGCGTCCGTCCGACGCCAGCGCGGCGGCGGGGAAGGCCGCGCTCGCCAAGTCCGGCCTGCGCGCGGAACAGGTTGAACTCTTTATCCACAGCGCGGTGTGCCGCGACATGATGGAGCCGGCGACGGCGTCGTTTGCGCATCGCAAGATCGGCCTGCCGGCGACCGCGCAGATTTTTGATGTGTCGAACGCATGTCTCGGTTTTCTGAACTCGCTGACGGTTGCCGCCAGCATGATCGAGAGCGGGCAGATCAAGTGCGCGCTCATCGTTTCCGGCGAAGACGGCGGTCCGCTTGTGCGTCAGACGCTCAAGACGCTTCTGGAGCAGCCGCTCGACCGCAACGGCATCAAACCTTACTTCGCCAATCTCACCATCGGTTCGGGCGCAGTCGGTGCGGTGGTGTGCCATGAATCGCTGCTGCCGCGTGGCGCGCGGGCGCACCGGCTGCTCGGCGGCATTGCGCGAGCGGCCACGGCACACAGCGAACTTTGCCAAGGCGATACGCACGGAGCCGATTCATTCGCGATGCAGACGGACAGTGAGGCGCTGCTCGTTGCCGGACTCGCACTCGCGCAGGACACGTGGAGCGCCTTCACGGCGGAGACAGGCTACGACGCGGCCACGGCGGATCGTTTTATCTGCCACCAGGTGGGCAGCACGCATCGCCGCAAGCTCTACGAGGCGCTCGGTCTCGATCTGGCCAAGGATTTTTCCACGTTCGAAACCCTCGGCAACACCGGCTCGGTGGCGCTGCCCGCGACGCTGGCCAAGGCCATCGAGGCGGGCGCGGTGCGCGAGGGAACCAAGGTCGGCCTGCTCGGCATCGGCAGCGGCTTGAACTGTCTGATGCTTGCCCTCGAATGGTAACAATTCCCGACTGGCTTAAGCCGCTCTATCCTTTCACACCGAAAAGCTTCACGACGCCGAAAGGCGCGCGCATGAGCTATCTCGATGAAGGTGCACCAGGCGCTACCGAGGCGGTGCTCATGCTGCACGGCAATCCGACATGGTCGTTTTACTACCGCGAACTGGTGAAGGCGGTTGCGCCCCACCTGCGCTGCATCGTGCCGGATCACATCGGAATGGGGCTGTCCGAAAAGCCGGAGAATTATCCTTACACGCTGGAGTCACGCATCACCGACATCGACGCGCTCGTGACGCATCTCGGTCTGCAACGCATCCATCTGGTTGTGCACGACTGGGGCGGAGCGATCGGCTTTGGCTTCGCATCGCGCTATCCGCAGAAAATCGGACGTCTCGTGGTGCTCAACACCGGGGCGTTTCCGTCGCCGCATATCCCGCGACGCATCGGCGTGTGCAAAACACGGTTTCCCGGCACGGCGCTCGTGCGCGGGCTTAACGGCTTTGCCGGTCCGGCCGCATGGATGTCGATGCATCGGCGCAAGCTGACGACGGATGAGAAGAGGGCGTTTCTCTTGCCGTATGATTCGTGGGCCAATCGCGTGGCGGTGGACGCCTTCGTGAAGGACATTCCCATGACGCCGTCCCACCCGACATGGCGAACGCTCACGGCGACGGCGGCGGGCCTGAAACACTTCACGCAGAACCCCGCGATGATCGTGTGGGGCGGACGCGATTTCTGCTTTAACGACCATTTCTACGCCGAGTGGCGCAAGCGGCTGCCGCAGGCTCAGACGTATTATCTCGAAGACGCCGGACACTACGTGCTCGCCGACGCCAACAACGAAGCGGTGCCGCGCATCGCCTCGTTCTTGCGCTGAGGTCACGTCCATGCAGTTTCGCGCCATGCAGACACCCAATAAACACAGAATCCTGTCTCCGCTTGCCGATCTGATTTTCCTAAGCCGCTGGCTTCAGGCGCCTCTCTATGTGGGGCTGATCATCGCGCAGGTGGTTTATGTCTACCGCTTCCTGCTGGAACTGTGGCATCTGATCGGATTTGCGGTGCTCAATCATATTCCGCCCGCCTCGGTGCCGGTGGGCGTCCATGACACCGAGACGGTTGTCATGCTCACGGTGTTGGGTCTCATCGACGTGGTCATGATCGCCAACCTGCTCGTCATGGTGATCGTGGGTGGCTACGAGACTTTTGTTTCCCGCCTGAATCTGAAGAACCACCCCGACCAGCCGGAGTGGCTTTCGCATGTGAACGCCGGCGTGCTAAAAGTGAAGCTCGCGATGGCGCTGATCGGCATCTCGTCGATCCACTTGCTCAAAACGTTTATCAACGCCGACAAGCTGACCAACGATACGATCATGTGGCAGGTGATCATCCACGTCACCTTTGTGTTGTCCGCCTTGGTGCTGGCCTGGATCGACCGGATGTCGCGCACCAACGTCGTCGGCAAGCTCGAGGCCGTCGGGGCGCATTGAGCACAATCAACCGCGGCCGTAGAGCGTGGCGATTTTCTTGAGGTAGGGGGCGCTCTCTTGCAGCAGGCGGTCGAGCTGGGGCGGCGAGTAACGCCACTGCCAGTTTCCGGCGGCGACTCCAGGAGTGTTGATGCGCGCTTCGGCGCCCAGGCTCATGAAGTCCTGCATCGGGATGACGGCAAGATTGCTCACGGAGGCGTAGGCGACGCGGATGAAATCCCAGCTGATTTCCTGGCCGCTGATGCGGAAATAACTGCGCACGTGGTCGCGGGTTTTGTCGTCTATAGAGCGATACCAACCGAGCGTCGTGTCGTTGTCGTGCGTGCCGGGATACACGACGCTGTTGGCGCGAAGGTTGTGCGGCAGGTAGAGATTGGAGGCGTCGCCCCCGAAGGCGAACTGGAGGATCGTCATGCCGGGCAGGCCGGTGGCGTCGCGCAGCTCGATCACGCTGGGGAGAAGTTCGCCGAGATCCTCGGCGATGAGGCGCGCGTCGGGCAGTGCGCGTTTCACGGCCTCGAAGAAGGCGAGACCGGGGCCATGTTTCCATTCGCCGGTCTTGGCGGTTTTGGCGGATGCCGGGATGGACCAGTAGGTGTCGAAGGCGCGGAAATGGTCGATGCGCACGATGTCGCACAGCTCGAAATTGGCGCGCAGGCGGTCGATCCACCACCCGTAATTTTCATCGTGGTGAACGTCCCATTTGTAGAGCGGATTACCCCAGAGCTGGCCGTCAGCCGAGAAATAATCGGGCGGGACGCCGGCCACGAAGAGCGGGTGCCCGGTCTTGGCGTCGAGTTGGAAAAGATGCGGATGCGTCCACACGTCGGCGCTGTCGCGGGCGACGAAGATGGGTGCGTCGCCGATGAGTTCGATGTTGAGCGCGCGGGCCTTGGCGCGAACCTGCTGCCACTGGCCGAAGAAAAGGTACTGGAAAAACGCGTGGGCCTCGGCGCGGTCGGCGACGGCCTTGGCGAGCGGGGAGGTTTTTGCGTTCGTGAAGAAGCGAACCTCGGCGGGCCATTCCCACCACGGCTGGCCCTTGAAGTGGTCTTTTAGTGCGAGGAACAGCGTGTAAGGCTCCAGCCAGGAGCGGCGCTCGGTTTGGAAGCGCGCGAAGTCGCCGTAAGGCAGACCGGCGCCGCCGCGGGCCTTGAAATTCTGGAAGGCGCGGAAGAGGACGGGCCACTTGGTGACGTAGAGCCAGCCGAAGTCGACTTGGTGCTGCGGAAGCTCGCGCAGTCCGGCCAAATCGAAGTCGGCAAGGAGTCCGGCGCGCACGAGCGCCTGAAGATCGATCAGATACGGGTTGCCGGCAAACGCCGAAAAACACTGGTAAGGGGAATCGCCGTAGCCCGTCGGCCCGAGAGGGCAGAACTGCCATTGGCGAATGCCGGCGGCGTTCAGGAAAGCGAAGAGGCGGTCAACCGATTCATCGAGGACGCCGATGCCTTGATCACCCGGAAACGACGTGGGGTGCAGGAGAAGGCCAGTCGAACGAGATTGAAGCCAGTTAAAGAGAGGGGTGGTCGAAGACAAAGTGTTCACAGCCACCCAAACCCGCCAATTCCGGGATTAGACATAATGTTTATTGTGCGTCTTTCCGTTAAGTCGCTAGAAATCAATAAGTTAGATGCTAAGCAGAATTGAGGCCATGGGAGATGACGGGGCAATGAAATGCCCGCTTTACCTCTAAGCAACACAGAAAAGCCGACCGTTTCCCGCGTTAAACCAGCCACTTCTAGCAAGTTGGCACGCGAACCGTTCGCCGTGGTCGCGCCGGGCATGGGTGAAGCGTTTGCCTCCCTCTCCCGTCAGGGTTGCCGGGCGTTTCGGTATGTCGCGACCGGGATAGCGACCATCAATTTCCCCCGAGGGTTTATCGGTGAGGAATTCGCCCATATCGCCCTGACCGTTTGGGCCGTTTCCGAGCGGATCAGCGCCGCCGCCGCCCTGAAGCAATTAAACGCCGTCGCTCCCGGCTATCGCTGGAGTGTCGCCCAACAGGACGAGGAACGCGCAAACGGACGCCCGAGGAATCGCGAATGAGCACCAAGGCGTTTCCATTTGAGGCCGATCAACCGGCAAAGGTCACCATCGCCCGTCTGGGGCGATTCACCGCCATTTTAAACGCTGCCGGGTATCGCTGCGCCCTCTACGCCCGCGATTTCACACCGGGCACGTTCATAATCACCGTTGACCGCGAAAACGGCTATTCGGTGAGCTGGAAAAAGCTGGGCGGACTCCGGGAGGTCGCAGCATGAGTGCCCGCCCCGATCTGGCTGCGATTATCGCGAAAAACGAGGCATATTGGTCCACGTTCAAGCCTGAGCCAGCGTTTAAGCCCGCGCACATCCTAGAGGCCATTAAACACCGCGCCTTTGAAGAGATAAACGCCGCGACGATGCGGCATTTTGATGATCGCGAGGCCGATCAAAAAAAGTGGTTTGAGGGCGAAACGCCCGCCGTCTGTGACTGGAATCCCGAAACGCCTTTGATTGAGGGCGATTCTCGCACGCTGGCCGATCATCTGCGACTGGCCCGCGCCCGCGTTTCCGACATGCAGATTGATGCGGATGCGACCGCCGATTTAGAGGCGGCTGCGCAGGAAGAGGCATATCACGAAACGCGCCGGATAGAGGCCGAATTAGAGCGGTTACAGCATCAGCGGGAATCGACCTATACGCGGCATTGCCGGAATCGCACCGGGGAAACGCGCACCGATGAACAGCACGCCAAAAAGACGGAGGAACAATCGCAGCTCATAGAGGATTCGCTTGAAATCGCGTTGCGCCTCACGGCGGCGGACCGGCCCGCCCTCGGCACCGGCCCGCAGACCTACATCGTGACCATGCTGACGGAGGTCGCCAAGCCGTGCATCAACGTGCGGAAGCGGGCGATTATCCCATGCGTTGCTGCCGAGAAACGCGCCCCCCTGTCCCGCGCTGCCGAATTTCTTTTGCGGACTCCCTCTCACAAGTGGGACCAATTTTGCACGTTCACCCATGGCAAGCGCGTGCAGATTGATCCGGTTTCCGCTGGGTGGGAATTGAGGCAGGCGTTTGTCGAACTGCACCGGAAGCTTTCGCGATTGAACAGCCAGCCGTTTATGAAGCTCTACGGCGCGGAAATGCTTTTGCGGGCGTCTGAAATCGGCGGGCTTAAAGACGACAAGGGCGAATTGAAACGCGACGAACAAGGGCGGGTTACCGCACATCCTCACGCCCACTGCCTGATTCATTTTGCGCGGTTTTTATCGCGTGATGACATGGCCGATTGGACGCGCTGCGTTTGGGCCTTTTGGGATGCCCACTGGTCAATTGACGGCGCTCTCGAAAAGATACGGGAGGCGATTAAATACTGCATCAAGCCCGCCGACCAAAAGGCGCTTTCAAACGCAGAGCTGGCCGCGCTGGACATCGCCCTTTTCAAGCTCCACCGCGTGCAGGCCATGGGCGAATTAAAGGAGCACATCCGAATTCGCCGCGAAACGTGTTTAACGGTCCGCAAAGAATGGCGGGCGGGCAAAGCTGATCGCGAATTGCTCCCCGTCGTTTTGCCCGACTGGAACGCCCGGAAGCGCGACCGCAAGGAGACGCTGGATCAGAAGCGAAAAAAGAAACTCCGCGCCCACCTCCAAAAGGTGCGGAAAAACTCACGGCGCTTGTCCCTGCAAGAACTCAACCGCGAACGTCGCGAGGAATGGTTGAAGGCCAACGCCAAGCACATCGAGAAACACGCGCAAGGTGACCTATTCGGCCCGCCAATGCCCCCGCCGCCCCCTGAGCCTGTCGAGTTGAAGGAATTGCCTCTGGGGCCAGCCAAGGCCATCCGCCCGCCTGCCGTGTTCCGCAATCGGATCGTCGCGCGTCTCGCCCCGAGTTTCTACGACGGCCCGGTCTCGCAGCCCGCGCTTTTGGTTTGGTCGGATCGCCCGCCGTCTCGCGAAGACATTCGCGGGATGCTTTCGCAGTCTTTCGTGCGTCCGGCAATCGAAGCCGTTCGCAAGCAGTTTGACGAAGCGGTCGCGAGCCGGGTTGCCCGGCCTCCGGAAGTGAGGGTCCACACCAGTCCCGTAACTGTCCGGCCAGAAAAACCCCGTCCGGCGTTCCTTCCGGCCCTCCTGAGGCCGTCAACTTGGGAAAAATCCGCAGCCCCCGCAGCCAACTGAGCTTCGCCATGTCCTCACTCAAAAAAGATTTCCCTGTCACGGCCTACCTGATCCGCACGCCCTACCTCCTCGCGAACGGTTACAGCGACGCCATCGCCGTCGTTGCGGTTCAAGTGCTGTCCGTGATCGACGGGCAAGCGTGCTGCGGTGTCCGCAACGGCGGCATCTCGAAAATCGAAGTCCACGCCGTCACGGAATTGGCGAGCACACCCGAAAAAGCGTTGGCGAAAATCGCCCCTCATCTTGTCGCCATGCAGTCCCGACCGCTTCTCA
>Ga0123337_10000435_pt1 | contig 70906 bp, 93 predicted proteins | sample frozenSSSSmetaG_FD_89792 | JGI IMG/M metagenome (GOLD analysis project Ga0123337, IMG submission 89792) | Glacier valley bacterial and archeal communities from Borup Fiord, Nunavut, Canada, to study Microbial Dark Matter (Phase II) -... | ecosystem: Environmental > Aquatic > Freshwater > Ice >...
ACATGTCTTACCGATACCCGCCAGGCCTCGGCTTCCAAAATATCCTTCTTGTCGTTGACCTTGCCCCTGAACCCCCCCCCCCCCAAAACCAACCAACCACGAAAACAACAACACAAAACGCAAACACACACAACTACCCCCTCCTTGTCCAATTCGGCACAACTTCTTGTGTTGTTTACCCTGTTGATGACAACAAGAAAGGCATGTCAACATCGTCACATGGCTTTTCTATGCGGACATTTGCTGTGTGCTGTTGTGTCATACATATATGTACAGTCTCTCTGCAATATTTTGAGACGGTTGTGGAGATTAAATGGCAACAAAATGACGCGGTGGCCAATAACAGCCTCTAAAACCACCTAAAAACCCATAAATTAAGCATTTAAATCCCTACCTCGCTTATTCACCGTCTTAAAATATTGCAGAGAGACTGTACAGTGCGTAGCCAACATAAATTTGATAAAGAGGGCCTGTGGTGTCCGCCAATGCTTTCACTCCCGGAGAGAAACACTTTTTGCATGTGTGGCCTAACTTGGGCTCTTTGGGGTATAACCTCTATGACGCTTCATTTCCGCTTCATTTCCGCATGGGCTTCGTATATCCAGTTTACTTTGGACAGCCACTGTATATGGTCTATAGCCCGGTAGGCTAGGAATGGCAATGGTATTTTGGTTGAGGCTGGTCCATTATTAATGCCGACGTATGATCGGCGTAACATTTTTCCCATGTTCATTTCTAGTATCCCTCCCGCGAAAAAGAAAGAAGAGAGAAGGGGAGGGGGCCATAGGTAAAGGTGTTAAAATCACTACCTTTCGGAAACATCTTGATTTCTCACTTGTACCTGGGAGCTGTGGGTGTATATAGGTGTATTATGTATATTCATATTGTGTTTATGTCAATTTTCCGCCTCAAGTTCAGTGTGTCGAAGTCATATTCAAATTATTAAATCTTGAATATTCCGATTTAATGATTATAACGAGTTAAGATTTTATTAAATCCAGCCACCGTCCACAGCTTTGATAAATCGTGCTATCAGGCACGGTACAAGGAGATGCTAGCCACCCAGCCACCTATTTCGAGGATGAGTGCCTTCGTTGTGGTCATCATGGAGTGCCCAATAGCTCTCGGTGACTAGATTTATGAAAACCGTGATTAGATTTGATAGATAAACCCTACAATCCACCTCGCAGGTTCAATACGAACAAATCAACATAGAAAACTCGAAACAAAAATGCGGCCGACATCGAATCTCCGAAAGACATACCCAATGAGCGTCTTCTTCCGCGGAAACACCGAGGAACCATGTATGCATACAAGGCTCAAAATCTAACATTTGTATCATTTCCTACAGTACAGAATGTCACGGCCAGACCCCAACGAACCGTGAGCTAAATAACGCCACAACATGCCCGTCTGTCTGCTACTGTACAAAGCTTCAACACGAAACTTGCCGTGTTGGGCCTAAAGCCTTCCACAACCGATATGAGCCATCCGCCCTATGGACCTACAACAGCATGCGGCGAGGATCCTCAATGTACTCCTTGACCTTTACAAGGAACTGCACAGCCTCCCTGCCATCCAACAAACGATGGTCATAGGTCAAAGCCAAGTACATCATTGGCCTGATCTCAACCTTTCCGTTGATGGCAACCGGCGTATCCTTGATGGCATGCAGACCCAGCACGGCAGTCTGAGGCAAATTGATGATCGGTGTACCCATCAAGGAACCAAAGACACCGCCATTGCTGATAGTGAAAGTACCTCCAGCCATATCCTCGATAGTGAGCTTGCCATCACGAGCCTGGCGAGGTGTTAGCCGCAATTCATCAAGATTGAGATCCTCAGTTCAACGAACCTTCTTCCCGAGATCTGAAATAGCCCTCTCGATACCAACCAAGTCAAGCGCCTCAGTGTTGCGGACAACTGGGGTTACAAGTCCCTTCTCTGTGGCAACGGCCACACTGATATCCACGTAATCCCTGTATACTATGGTATCGCCACCATTTGGTCCCTCAATAGATGCGTTGACGGCTGGGATGTCTCTCATGGCAAGGATACAAGCACGCGAGAAGGCACTCATGAAGCCCAACTTTACGCCAGTCTTCTTCAGCACATCTTCCTTGTAGAGCTTTCGGAATTCCATGAGAGACGACATGTCGACCTCGTTGAAAGTCGTCAAAGAAGCCGCCGTATTCTGTGATTGCTTCAGACGCTCGGCGATTCTCAGACGCATGCGGTTCATTTTAACCTAAAAGCATTCAGTCATGGTTCACACCCTCATATATCGATATCACATACACGACGCTCCTCGCGGCTCCCCACAGTTGGCACAGGGGTAGCTTTGGCCTCGCCTGCTTTTGGCTCTGGCTTTTTAGGAGGTGGAGTCTCCTTCGGCTGCTCTTGTGGAGGCGACACCTTCTTCTCCTCCTTAGGTGGGCTTGGCTCATCCTTCTGTGCTGGCTTCGCCTCAGAAGGTGTCGATGGTTCCTTGGGTTCCGCTGCTGCTGGCTCCTTCGGCTGACTCGGAGCTCCTCCAATCTCCAAGCGGACGAGATCTTGGCCAACAGTTACAGTATCTTCCTCCTGCGCGAGAAATTCCTTGATAGTGCCAGCTTCTGGAGCATTTACCGCAACGTCAATCTGATACATAGTGAGCCATTATGTGACGTAATATGGACCGTGAACTGATGGACCTTATCTGTCTCAATGGTGGCAATCTCCTCGTCCTGCTCCACATAATCACCAATCTGTTTCGACCACTGCTTCAAAGTGCCCTCCGAGATGGATTCTGCCATTGCTGGAACTTTGACGATGGTGTCGGCATAGGATCGGAATTGCTGGACAACGGGAAAGGCATATCGTAATTGCGGCGTGCGATGTGCTCGCAAAACCTTGGAAGCAAGCAAAACGCGACGAGGAATCATTTTGTGTTTATGTTGGTCGAAATTATATGGATGGAAGAAAGTTTGACGGGCGGAGTGAAAGAATTGTTATGGGAGAAGACGACGAAACAGACAGCTTGAGGAACAACAAATTAATCTTCGTACGGAGTAAAGCTGGCCAACCTTAAGCTCGGTCATCAATCAGCCGGGACGGCACGGAGCAAGCGAAGCGAAACAGAATCACTTCCACCGTCACGTGGACACGAAACACCGATGGAAGATAAAGTCCTAACCAATGAAGAGTAACCTGGCAAAAACATCATCCGGACCGATGTATAGGCCTTAGGCAGAAATAAGTAGAGTAGCTATGGGACGAGATGAGCCTCACGACGTAGGTAGACAGATGTCGCTTTGTCTCGATTAGCCAACCTCAATCGCAAATAAAAGTGCCATTAAAAGCACACAGTTGCCGAAGCGCAAGATATTCTCCTTGCTTTACTTACTCCTCTAACTGGCGAACGACTGCAATTGCTGTTTGTCCTGGTAGAATCAGCAAACTGACGGCATGTCTACCACCCAAGTCGTATCGTAAGTCTTCATTCCAAGGGCATAACAGAAAAGCCAACTGACGGAACTCTCCAAGGTCGTTATACCGACGCTCTCTGAAGCTTGCAGCCGACTGGTCTGTTCATCGATACCTCTGGAGAGGCCAGGCACTTTATATCCGGTCACTGTTCGAAGCGAACAAGGACATCAAGGATCCACGACAACAGAGAGTAAATAGTTGCCTGCGTGGAAGAAAAAAGAAACAAGCTAATCGGAGCGATAGGCTTTGTTCAAAGAGACCGAAGATTTGCTGGAGAAATGGAAGCATCCAGATCCATACCACGCGCCCACAGCCCCAGGAGGTGCGTCGTTGGAAATGCTCAAATCATTAAATAAGCATTTGCTGATCCCAACTCTACTATAGGATCCTTGTATGAGCGTAATCTTCCTTCATCTGTGCTTGAGCGTAAGTCCACGCCGTATGCCTTTGCTATACACAGGACTAACATGCGTAGCTCCAACAAGCGAGTTCATAAAGAGCCTATAGATGCGAGGACTGGGATGGATGTTGAGCAGAGGCATCCGTTGTATATAGGAAAGCATAAGTCATTATCCAAAAATCGGCTCGAGTCGTTGGGGACTGGGGCTGGTCTATAGAATACTGATTGACAAATACAAGCCTACAGGATCCAAAAAGGGTTGATATGGCAATTTTACCGTGAAATGTATCATGAACGTCATATTTGCTTTCACGAACAGGACGTAGTATTTGATCGAAAGTTCGCATCCATGACTTTCAAATATTAAAGAACTTAGCCATAGGCCTCGAGTACTCCAGAAGCATCAAATGAAGTCAACTGCATCGTATCGTATGCTGGACCTTCTCGAAGGACAGACGCCGTATCATTTCAAAATCACAAGTCATGCCAGAAGAAATAGTCTTGAAGTTTTGATAGTCTCATAAGATTGATTCCGAAAAGCAATCCTGATCCATTGCCATGGACCTATAGTACAACCTTAAACGCACAAAGCAGCCGTGAGTCCATATCCCGGACGACACCCCATTATCATGAAAGCGAGAACATTGCAGAAACCCAAAGAAAGAAGACATCTACAGCTCTTGGCTGGCCTTTCCACCCTTGGGGGTCTTCTTGGGCAGAAGGTTCTGGTGGATATTTGGCAGGACACCACCTTGTGCGATTGTGACATGGCCAAGGAGCTTGTTCAGCTCCTCATCGTTGCGGATGGCGAGCTGGAGATGACGTGGGATGATACGGGTCTTCTTGTTGTCACGGGCGGCGTTGCCAGCCAACTCGAGAATTTCGGCGGCGAGGTACTCAAGGACGGCAGCCAAGTAGACAGGGGCACCTGAAAAACACGTTAGAATTATCTGATACAACGAGACGCGTTGGAGGACATCATATACCAGCACCAACACGCTGAGCGTAGTTGCCCTTGCGGAGAAGACGGTGTACACGACCAACTGGGAATGCGAGACCAGCCTTAGATGAGCGACTGTTGAAGTTGAAAGTCAGTAACCAGTATCCAAAGTGAATGTGAAATTGGAGTATGATTTCAAAAAGTCAAATATGACTGAGACCAGATAATGTGACATGAAAAAGACGCGTGAAGCGATCCGAACAGGCACGAGAAACTCACGATTGCGCGTTCTTGGAGCCCGAGGCCTTTCCGCCAGACTTTCCTCCAGTCATTTTGATTGAGTTGTTTGGGGGTTGAAAAAAATAGGTGGCGATGGTATTATAAGTTGAGACCGAAGTGATACGATTGATTGAGTCGTGGATAAAGTAGTCGTGGTGTTGATGAATGTGGTCGTGAGAGGTTGAGAGAGGGAAAGGGAAGAAGAAAGGCGGCAGTGGGTGGGAGTTGATGGAACTTTATAAGAGCATCACCAATATGGCTGATTTCTGGGATCACTCGCTTGTCGATAGCATGAAGGCACGAAATCGCGTCGAATGGACTGATGGGGTAGCGAAGGGGCCAATCAGCAGGCGTCTAAGCGATCTGGGTTGGCGTGCAGGTGCGCCAGTGTCAATCGGTGTCAAAGCTTCCTGCCTCCCCCCACCTCTGATTGTTTTGATTTGGCGAAAACGCGCTTCTCTTTACGGTTTAGCGCTGCCTGCCCGCCTCGCGTACCCGGATCACCACTGCTGTTTTCTGTGAGGTATAAGAAGCGGGAGTGACCTCCATCTCGACAACCCTTTCCCTTCTTCCTCCCTCTTCATCTATCATCCACAGTCAACATTCATCCACGTCCACGAATTCTTACTACTCGGCCAACCAACCCAAAGCTATATTCTCGTACACCACTTTCAAAAACCCCAACCTCAACACCCAAAAATCAATAATCATGCCTCCAAAGGGTGCCGCCGAGAAGAAGCCAGCCGCCAAGGCTCCCGCTGAGAAGAAGGATGCCGGAAAGAAGACAGCTGCCACTGGCGAGAAGAAGAAGCGCACCAAGACTCGCAAGGAGACCTACTCTTCATACATCTACAAAGGTGAGACTCACAGCCCAATCACAGCATCGCGTCATTTCGCATCGGTCCACGCGTCCATACACTCCCATATCACGCCAAAAACATTCCAACCATACCAGAACGCGTCTGAATTAAAAAAAAATCCTTTTGAGCAATGTACTGACTCTTGCAAACAGTCCTCAAGCAAGTCCACCCAGATACCGGCATCTCCAACCGTGCCATGTCCATCCTGAATTCCTTCGTCAACGGTAAGCACTAGCCGATCCAGACCAGACTGGTCAATTGCTGACATCTTACAGATATCTTCGAGCGCGTCGCGACAGAGGCATCCAAGTTGGCCGCATACAACAAGAAGTCCACAATCTCGTCCAGAGAGATCCAAACCTCGTACGTTCCCCCCTAACACATACTTGTAAATCTACTCACATATTTCATAGCGTGCGCCTTATTCTCCCAGGTGAACTTGCCAAGCACGCTGTCTCAGAAGGTACCAAGGCCGTCACCAAGTACTCTTCTTCTGCGAAATAAATTGTTCTCTGTTTGCGGGTTTCATAGGGTCTCGGATCTGTTGGGTCTTCGGGTCATCTAAATCAGATGATAAAGCCAACATGGTCCGACTTGCTCGGGTCTCATTAATGCGTTATGGATGGTCTGCTTTTATGGGGGCAAATGTCTTCACGGTCTGCTTTCGGGGTCACGTGGCTGTACAATAAGCGTCTTCAGGGTTAGGAATTCAGAAGATCATATTTGAACATCAATCAAAGTTTCAACATGACTTGAATGAGACTGTTATGCTTCTCAACCCGCAACACCGAGAACATACAATCTCCCATGGGGGAGGGACTTTTCAAATACCAAGGGCTCGCCGTCTCTTTCGAGATATGATAGCTAGAATCTTCTGACACAGATGGATTGGAATATCGTACTGGATTTGTTATTGATGTTTTGAGTCTTTGAATATGGTTTCTATGAGCCTACGCGAGAGCAAATCTTATCCCAAGCCTGCCTTTGTCGTTTTTACGACGTGAGATACTGGCTGGAGTATGCCTTTGTTGTTAAGAGCACCGAGCGCAGTACCACTACTCCATCCCATTTTCTCGAGCATCGCTCGACCCCTATTTTCAATACCCAACTCAGGTGCAGAGCCTCCCACAACATCACCGTCTCTATAACTGACAGCCGCACTGAAGCCTCCTGCATTCACACGCGTCACGGACCTATTTCCGTTCATATCCATTCGAGGAAGAAATCGGCGATTCTTCCTCGATATAACAGCGTTGAAAGTGCTTTCTACATATATAGATGTCCGTTGCGTACGGTATAGAACAGGAAATCGCTTCCGTCCAGAACCAGCGGATTTTGACTTCAGATTGAAGGCGTTGGCGATGTCATGGACGACTTTACGATCTCCCTTTTCCATAGGCGGCAATGAGAGCCTAGAAAGAGTTAGTTTTCCAACCATTTACTGTGTCGGATAATCTGAAGAAAAACTCCACTCCTGAGACAAGACAAGAAATGAGAAGGTAGACTTACGTAGTGTTATCACCTTTTAAAAACCGTTTGATTTCTTCTTTGACTGTATCGATTCCCATGCCCTCCTTGTATTTCAGCTTCAGATCTGGCTTGTTATGAGCATTGCCCAAAAGTCCCAAACCTCGAAGTTCTTCGCGTTCTTGCTTCCGCTCCTTCTTCTTCAGTCGATCATTGTTCCAGGAGGACTGCATTGATGCCTCAAGTTCCGAGTCAGAAAGATCGAATGCAAGTCTGCCTTTTCGACCTTTAGGTTTACTTTTTAGGCTTGGCCGCTCGAAATCCATCACGTCAAATCCATCATAAGCATCTGCTAGGAGGGTCGCCGAAGGAAATTCGCCATTAGACCGCTTGGAACCATTATTACCCCGCCGTGATCTGCGACTTGGGCGACCAGATGTGATGAAATCGTCCATGTTGCCGTCGTCTAAGCCGTCAAATAGCCTGACTTCAGTAGAGTCCATTCCAAGTTCTTCTTGCTTTGCCAAAAGTCTTGCAATCTGCTCATCTGTCATGCTATCAAATTTTCGCTGGAGAAGATCTGCATTGTCATCTTCAGAGGCATCGCTTTGCAATCCAGTGTTCATATCATCCTTGTCTTCTGAATCAGATTCATCAGCATCGCTGTCAGAAATTTCCATTTCAGCTATAAGCGTCTGCTCAGCTTCAAATTTGGCGATCAAACCCAAAACGTGGCCATCAGTCAAGCTGGCTTCAGGAACCCATCTGGCCTCATCAACAGTGCAATCTTCCCAAACGACTAGATATTGCTTCCCAGACTGTCTGATCCGTTTAGACAATATTGTTTGGACAGAGCCCATCACTCCATCTGATGTACTTAAATTATCAAAATCGGCAAGATCCGAACCGCTCCAGCCGTGATCTAATGTTATTTGTTGGATTTCTGTGGATGACTCGCCGGTATCCTGCCATGGGTCGCTGTCGTTGCCACCGAGTTCACGTCGGTTGTGTGAACTCATTAGATCCAGCCCTTGCTCCTTAATATTTGCAATATAATCAGCCATCAAGGCGTCATCATTTTGTCGAGCCTGATGACAGCGGCTTCGATCACGCCGCTTTCGTGATGTTGACTGCCTCGAACTGAAGGATTCGTCGACTACTTTGTATAGAGTAGGATTTATGAGGGGAGAGAACTCTGACGAAAGATTTTTGGATGCGTTGTTTCCACCACTGAAAGAAGCTTCTTCGCCAACAATTAAACCACTATGTGGAGTAGATGTTGCCATTTCTATGTCTGCTAACACATCATCATCGATAATCCTTCGCAAGTCAGATGTTTCAGTAGGCCTGCTCCGACTAGATGGAGGCCGTAGGATGCCTTTGCCACTACTATCTCGTCCTCCAAATAAAATGACTTCTTCGCTAGAATTTGAAGGCGAGGGCGACGGCGATCGAATGCGGGGTGCTGGCAATCCAGTTTTGATAGGCTGTGTGCCTTCAGTATCAATAATGAATGCTTCCTCTGGCATTTCCTTAGTAACTCCTGCTTTAAAGTTTTCAGCGGTCCTCATATTGTCCTCTGATTTAGGAGCCTCCATTTTTTCGACTGCATGCTCAATGTCGCTGACAGATTCTTTGAGAGACATGTCAGCCATGGCTGTTTCGGGATCCCTCGTAAGTGATGGCTGAAACCCTCCAGCACTGACAAAGTTGACCTTTGTATCTCGTAATCGCTGATCAGACGACCAAGAAGACTCATGTCGTTGAGTGTTTAAAGCCTCTGCTTGCAGAGAGAGTCCTGTAGAAATGTCAGATACGGCTTGCTCGACCAAGGTAAAGAACATGCGTTCCAGTGGACTTACCATGAGATGGTGCTCTTGGCAAAGTCATCCCAGAAAAGGGAACAAAATCAGCTTCGATGTTTGGACCATGACGTCCACTGTGGTTATTGTGAGCCCCTCCTCCTCGACCTCCACCTCTACCTCTGCCTCTCGTGGCTCCTCTTTTGGAGCGCATAATTGTCGAAGATGCGGTTTACTCTACATCACAAAATGACCAAATCGAAAGTGTGCGCCAGATAGTGTTGGAGAAGAGACAATATCGTGATGGTCAACACTGAGCTTGAGATTCCGTATCGTGAAATATTCTGTGTGGGTTGTCAGTCTTTGCATACGAATTATCTTTGCCAGGTCCACGGTGGCCAAATTGTCGTTTAAAAGTTGCAGAATAGTACAAACCTCTGACTCTTCAAAGACATCGTGGCATGCTGGAGAGAGAAGAAAAGATGAAAACATACCAGTCAAGTCTCTCTGTTCAGAGTAGAGTAGAGTAGAGCTACTACCGCCCAGGCATTGTGGTTTGTCTTTCGTGTATTACAATATTATTGTAGACTTGTATGTACGCAGTGGAGATGTAGAGTGTTCAAAGATTAATGGATCCCCGGAGTACGCTAAGATAACCTCTTATCGTACCAGGCGACCAAAGGTACCTTGGGTACTCTCTGCGGCGGGGGGATAGTGCGCCGGGTGACAGACATGACGCTCATGCATCCATCTACTCTAAAACCTCCTTGTCTACCAGACTATCACTAACACTACTGCTGCTCTTTCTCATCCTCTCCTTCTCCTAGTTTCCAGCCTGCTATTTATCGCCTCGACGTCAACATCTTGCGGATATTTGTGTACCACTGAAAACGAACTCCCTACCTAGGCAGACGAATGAGCACGGTGCCACAGCAGTTGACGCTGCGTTGCCTATAGAGGCCCAATCTATATACCTACCAACAGAGCAGACTGAACTATGGCGGTTGTGGACTTCAGCCGGTACAAGCGCATTGTGCAGTATTTCTGGGACCCAGAGCCAACGAACATTGAAGACTCGGAATCGCCCTTGTGGTGTCTAGGTCGCCAATATGTACTCCCCACCTCGAAGTTCTCAGCGAGCTATTCACACAGCGATATACATTCACATACCATCTACCCAGATGCGACAAAGGAACAAAATCCTGATCAGGACTCATTGCAAGCTGTGACGCCTGCCCGGAGTTTCGCCGGAGGTATTGACTCTCATTCACCACTTGACAAGACAGCAGCAATCAGCGAAGATGGTGGTTGGCCCCTTGAATTCCTTGACGACTTCGAATCTAGATTATGGTTCTCTTATCGCTCGGGATTTCCAGCAATTCCAAGATCACAGAATCCGAACGCCTCATCCTCCATGAGCTTCTCAGTACGGCTCCGCAGCCAGCTCACTGACCAAGGCAGCTTCACATCGGATACTGGTTGGGGATGCATGATCAGGTCTGGCCAAAGCCTCTTGGCAAATGCTGTTCTTATACTGAATCTAAGTCGAGGTATGCTCATGTCCAAGTAATTGCCCATGTCTAACATTCCATAGACTGGCACCGCGGTGAACGCAGTCAAGAAGAGCGACGGATAGTGTCGCTCTTCGCTGATGATCCCAGAGCACCTTATTCCATCCATAAGTTCGTAGAATACGGCGCAGAAGCTTGCGACAAACATCCCGGTCAGTGGTTTGGACCATCAGCCACTGCACGCTGCATACAGTAATTTGTTCCGTCCCATTAAGAAAAGGGAAACCTTCCGTCAACTTGCTAAATATGACCCATAGAGAATTGACAAACCGACATGAATTTGCAGACCTCCGTGTTTACATCACTGGAGATGGTTCAGATGTCTATATGGACAGCTTCATGGCTGTTGCCAAACCAGACGGCATCACGTTCAACCCCACCCTCATACTCGTTGGAACACGTCTAGGTATAGACAAAGTGACTCCGGCGTACTGGGAAGCATTAAAATCTTCATTGAAGATGCCACAGTCAGTTGGAATCGCAGGGTAAGATCCTCATCTGTTTGCACCAATACACCCTCTGACTATAGATGACAGGGGCCGGCCATCTTCCTCACACTACTTCATTGGAGTCCAGGGCTCCTACTTCTTTTACCTTGATCCACATCAAACTAGGGTGGCGCTCCCTTTCCATGCTGATGTTGAAGAATATAGTGATGCTGAAATTGGCTCGTGTCACACCCGACGGTTGCGAAAACTACATGTTCAGGAGATGGACCCAAGCATGTTGATTGGCTTCCTTATTCGAGATGAGCATGACTGGGAAACCTGGTGTACCCAGATCAAGAATGTGCCAGGTAAAGGAATTGTGCATATTGCGAAGAAAATTTCAGCTCAGGAGGGCGAAAACCCTGAGCGAGATGAAGCCATAGATGAGGTTGAGTCCTTTGATGAGGAGGACAGTGAAGACGATGCCGACGCTGTTCTCATTGCTTGATGGGCTTAGGAAAGTTTTGCATTTCGGCATTTGGGTGGCGGCGCTTATGGCCAGGAAATGGCGAATGGTTGGGCCAAACTGCGCACCTTTGTGTATAAGTACTAAGTAGGGGTGATTCTCAGACTTAGCGCAACATCTCTAGAAGCTCCTGATACATAGTAAATGGTCATACAATCACTGGCCATTCCAGGTGGACCAGACGGGACCTGGCGATTTGAGATCAGTGCTGAGTGTTTTGGCCAGACCATTGCAAGGAATGGTGCCTCGTACATACAAACTCCCCATAGACTAGCCCCGCATAAATCACTGTAGTAACAGTCCACGGTAGTCCACCTGGAGTGGCCAGTGGCCATATCAGGATTCCAGACTATACATCGTAATGATGTCTGTTGCCATTTATGTGAATTATGTTCGGGAAACTTTGCCTTCACCACTGGCATTGCTTCGCTTCGGCACTGGTTGGGCATGGTCCTCTTCCTTGATGTGATGGAAGAGTTTCGTTTTGGAACTGAAAGATTGATTACAAGCAACACAAATAAACTTACAGACATCAGCTTGAGCGGTTGCAGCTGAGGTTTTTACTTACAGTTTGCGCACTACCTATCGTCACCTCACGAGCTGCCTTTTTAGCTCGTTTTGCCTTTGCCTTTCCGAGCTTCTTGGGTGGTTCCTTCTGAGCACCATCTAAATCGCCATCACTGGACAATGAGATAGTATCAAGATTTGTAGTCAATTTGTATATGTTAGATTGGATAGGCTCATTCCATGTAGGCAAATTTCGATCGGAATTTCCGAGGGCGAAGATTCTCTCCTCGACAACATCTCTGGGCGCATATTCATCGTCTGAATCTTCGGGCATCTCTTCCTCGCATATTATTTCTGATGAAGAGCGAGTGTTCCCGACCTTCTCGGAAATTATATCTTCTGGGCTGATTTCAGGGTTCGATGATAGGGCCGTGCTCATCGATGTCGATTTGTTCTGAGCATCTTCAACGGATATATCCTTTCCAACCTCTGCCCTAGCATCTGGTAGTCCATCGACATCATTCTCGGTTGAACTGCTATGAGGGTCAAGAGCAGGCTCATCAAGCTTATGATCCAGGTCAAAAAGCTTATTCTCTTTCTGCATCTGCCTTATTAGTTGCTGGACAGCTTTGATATGTTTTTTGCTTCTCTCATGAGCTTCATACTGTTTCTCACTCTTGAAGACTTTGTTGCATGTGACGCATTCGAACTCCTCTTCTTCTGATTCTTCTGATTCTGAAAAGCGCCCTTCCTCCTCGGTATGATGAGTCTGCGTCCATGCTGGTTGTACATGTTCGTTCAATTTTGCTTGATGCAAGGCCCTCGATCGAGCAGCTTGGGCAGCAGCTGCATCCCTCAGAGCCTTCTGTCTGTCCGCTTCTGACTGCACATTTGGCGCATATCTGGGATCTCGCTTGCGTACGAAGCTGACAAGTGACCTCACAGCATCATTGAACTCCTTGATTCCTTCCTCGCGCAGACGCTTGTTTTCTTTCTCCATCAGTCGCCTGATCCGTCGGTCTGGTGCACCGGCATAATTGTGTACGTCCTTCCACGAGAAAGTCTTCTTGGTTGTGAAACTAGTCCATGCGGCATAAAACGGCTTCACCATATGCTCGTAACTATCTTTCGCAGTCCCGAAATCTGGATATTCCATCCGCTCGAGTCCTTCCCAGTCACAAGCAGCATATTCCTCCTTAGCCAGACTGTCAAATGTCGTTCGGAGGCTTCCATAAAAACCGTTCGGGGCATCAGTGAATGGAATGCTCGTTGTGAATTTCCCGATTAATTTCACAAGTTCGGCTGCGCTTGTAAGTCGCACATTATGCTCGAAGTGCTCATTTGATCCTATATCAACATCCCTAAGAATCGCCTCGCGATGCGTGTCGTACCAAGCTCGTTCTTGAGAATCAGACAAGACTTGATATGCCGATTGAATTTCTGCAAATAGCCTTGTGGCATTCTCCACATCTCCGTAGTTCCGGTCTGGGTGTAACTCCAGAGCCTTTCTTCTATAAGCTTTCTTAATCCTAGAAATAATCAGCTTATGTCAAGACCAGTGAAAACATGATATCCGCACTCATCCTCGCTGGCTTGACGATCAACGCTGAGCAATTCGTAGTAGCATGTCTTTACATGCTGAGTCCCAACATTTTCTTGTCCATGGAAATTATCCCGAGTCGACGACTGTTCTGCACCCATATTAACGTGGCGAGAAAGACATGCGACGACCGTGACGCTTTGGAGGTATGGGTAGCAAGATGGCACAACCCGTGTATGGCATTCAAGCACTTTTGAGAACCATTACTCAGCGACCGGAGTTTTGATTTGGTACACGCCTAGGGTTATTTTAAGATTAGGAGGCACATTCCCAATTACCTTCGTACCTAGGTACCTAGGTAAACAGCGCCGCGCTAGTGCGACCTTGCTGTGCACAGAAAAAGCTTAACCGTACCTCAACCAAAAGCCGCAACCTCATCGACAGCCGCATTCAGAATTCCATTATTTATTGTTTCACCAACACAACCTTCTCTTGGAGTTCGATGTCAAGCCGCTGCCGTAGAATATGCAGTAGACTTCTTCCGATGCCTGAGTCTCTCTCTTGATTACCACTGCATAGATCATTCAGCATCCAATATGGGCATGAGCGCAGTAAGAGATAATTACATAGTTCTGCCCATTATCGCCGCTGTTAATTCATTAAAGCGCACGCGTCGGTTTGAATTCGGGGATTGAGCTATAGCACCATAATTCGGCACAATCTTCATGCCATTCTTTGAATGATTCGGTCCTACTGTTGACGCTTTGGCGCAGCTCAATCTACTACTCAGTTTCAAATCTCGAATATGAAGTTCGCTCACGAATTCAAGGAGGCTCTGCAACGAGAGGGCTTTCCACCCCATTGGGTCGAGTCAGCGATACCATACGGTCAACTCAAAAAATGCATCAAAAAGGTTGAAGGGGAGCTGAGGAGTCTTGGCCTGGATTCTCAAACTCTTGGACTCTTGATACCGCCCAGCCCAGAGCAACACCAGGGTGCCGATGATGCCCCTCCTGTGGCTTTCAAGTATAGGTTTGCAGGTGAGAGTTCTCAACGAGATATTTCCTGATATAGGGCCCGAAGCTGACAATTCTGCGCACCGGAGAGGACTTCGATGCTTTCCGTCCAACCTTGACTCTGTATATCCAGCGGAATGAAGAAAACGGTGTGGCCATCGATGCTACCTTGTCTCCTGATACTCGAAAATACTTGAAGAATCTCGCATCCAGACAACCATCTGGACACCACCTGCTCTCTAGCTCTGAAGACTTAGCAGCTGAAAAAAAAGGCGAAAGCATTTTAGACACTCCGTAAGTTAAAACAATTCACCGTGGAGTGTTGGTATTAATTGCAATAGTCATGCCTTTTCTGACATAGAAACTCGGGCAAATAGGCTCTCCGACTGTTTAGGCTCGGAAGTTCAACGGATAGAGGTTCCCTTGACATTTGACACTGAATTCTTTGGGTTGTTGAAGAATGATGTATCATCTTTGGGTGCTATCCAGGAAGCCGAGCAAAGGGCCATGACGGACGAGATTAGAGCTCTGGGGAAGGAGATTGCAAAGCTTGCAGTTCCAGCGAAATCGAATAAGACCGACCTTGGCCGTTGGCGAAATATTTTCGACCTTTATCTTCAGGCCGGAGTGTTCTTCTCGACAAATGAGTTGGACCACGGCAGTCGGACCAGCAGCGTGGCGTTGAGGCAATTACAATGGTTTCAAGGACAGGTGACAAAGTTGGACCTTCCGATGTCCTTCAAGCTGGTTAGGAGTCGGGAGGCTCTCGATCGATTCACTCGTATCAATATGACACTTCTACGAAACCTCAAGTTTCAGGAGATTAATCAACTTGCAATATCGAAGATCCTCAAGAGTTTGTGCCTTCTATATCCGATTATACCACTTGGCTCCGCTGACGCTCATCCAGAATTCGATAAGAGGACTTCACTCGGTGTGAAGCAAACTTTTCCATCATTAATACAGTCAGATCCTATTATGTCCGAAACTATGGCCAAGGCTATATGTGCTGGGGTATCCAATGAGATAATTAAAATCGTTCCTCAACTCGATGATTATCTTTGCCCGGTATGTTTCGGCATTTCGTACAGGCCTGTACGCTTGAGTTGTAGTCATGTTTTCTGCATACGTTGCATGATCGAAATGCAAAAGTCGAATTCTAAATATTGTCCTCTCTGCCGGGGTGATGTTGTCATGACAGCAGATAGCAGTAAGTTAAGACTCTCTGGTTTCTCTTGAGCGAGGACGATGGGTATATAGTCTCAGATCTTGGGCATTCGCTGACAACGTCTAGCCAATGTTGACAAAGTACTCATGGCCTTTCTCAAGAAGTATTTTCCCAATGAGACGAAGGCTAAACAGCGCGAGAATGAGATTGCTGCAGGCATCGACATGTATGGGGAAGACTTTGCAAATGCAAGGTGCATAATTATGTGAGCGCGGTTTCGAACATCAATGGCGAATCTCTAGCTTCCTTGTTAGGATAACTTAACCAGCGTGTTTATTACAATTACGCATTTTGCCTCGTACCCGAGGTTTGTATTTTGGGCTTGAGGTTTTGTCGCATATATCTCTTTGGATACCGGAAGAGGTGTGGTGATCGGTTATGATGGTCTACTCGGGACGAGCAACGAAGGGCTCATTGGTACATATACTGAGGAATGGATATTAGAGGGATATTCATGGACTGGTTGTAAACATCGGATCAGTTTAAAGTAGTATTTTATGCGAGGTACAGAATGTTTGTGGTTATTTAACCATATATAGTAACTGGCCACTCCAAGTGGACCAGACTGGTCCTGGCGATCTACGATGACTGCTGGGTATTTTGGTCAGGCTCTTATAGGGCATCACGTCTCATACAAAACCCCATTTGCGCCTTGAGGATGGCTGCCAAGGGTTAAGTTCGTGGACATAAATCATCGTAGTAACAGCCCATGTTAATTTTGCTAGAGTGGCTAGTGACTGTATAACAATATCGATTTGGAAATATTGTTTTTAGTGGGATACGTGTAGTGTTGAGAAGATTATGATGCTTTTGTCTCGTCTTGTTTCGTGAGTTCATGTACCCTTTATTATTATTTATTATGATCGTCCTGTTTAATTTCATTGTCACATGGACGTTCACATGTCCGTATGTGCCATTCTGTTAACCCCCCCCCCCCAAACCCCACAACAACAAACAGCCCCTAAAAGGAGAGAAGAACAAGTCTAGAGCAGGAAGAAAATAAAGCACGGACACCTCCATCCTCAACCCAAAAGCACATAGTACTATTCAGATATATAAAAATACATGAGAGGTCCAGTGATTGATTGTGTGGATGGAAGAACAGCAAACTGGCAAGTTTTCGTTAGGTACAGGGCGGAATTATTCCGCACCTATACCCCGCCAGTTCTGAATGGTTACATTTCGTCATCAGTATAGCTACGAAAGTACTTGCGAGGATTCACCGCATCTCGAAACATCGAAATGGTCTGAACAACTCTCTCGAGGTACAAGGATCGAAGAGGTATCCGCAGAATCCAGGCCATTTGTGCAGTAGTGTACCTAGGTCCCTAATGATACACTGGATCTCACCCACTTGTTGGATCCGAATTCGGTCATGGCACCAACAATCACACTCGGCGATCTCCCAGACGAAGTCCTCGAACACATTATATACCATCTGAGTGCAGAACATACGTTGCTCAATGTACAGCAGGTTTCGAAGAGGTTTTCAAGGCTCTCGAGGGAGCCTCTACTGTGGCGCCACCATTGCCATACCGATTTCCGCTACTGGGATGAAAAGCATCGCCTCAGACAAAAATTCAAAGGCGACGTTGGTGATGTGGATTGGCGGAAATTATACATATATCGAAAGCATATCGATTTCCGTACCTCGAAGCTGCTAGACAGCATACTCTCAGAGCAGATTAAACGTATAGAGAAGACAGAGCAGATAGGCGATTTTGGCTATGATGCCAAGGATACTCTCCTGCGGCATTGTCAGGCAGATGCCAATGCGGATGATGTTCTCGCAAGGAGGTATACATTATACATTACACATTTCGTGGTCTACAATCCGGAAATTCACGAAAGTACCATACTAATCATGTCCCTGCAGATTCTACAGCAATGCTGTTCTCGACCATGTCCATCGGTCAAAAGCCCTCGAGGAATGGCATAGATTAAGCGTCGGCGATGATATCACATTAGAAAGGGCCTTGGGATGCTTCGACATGTTCATATTACATGATAATATTGGCGATCTATCAGAAGTATGCGAGAGATCAATCACCTCCGTGTTGACGGCGGTACATCTGCTGACGATGAGCCGTGATAGATATCGGTCCTTCTTGACAAATTAACCCTAAAGCTACAAGCTGCACATAATAATTTCAACGATCTGACACAACGTCGCAAAGCACTCGTCGCAGCTCGCTTTCTACGAGACAACAATTTGACTGGCGTAGTATCCAACAAACAATACCGAGATCTTCAAAATAACTACATTGGTATAGCTCTGCAGGATGAAAACCATCCCTCCCTGCCACTCATTTCCGTAGCCATATATTGTGCTCTGGCTCGTCGACTTGGGCTTGACGCTAGGTGCTGTGGCTTTCCAAGCCATGTACATGCAGTCATATATCCGAAAAATGGAGAGAGTCTTGATGGACCGAGATCACAGACACGTGGCGACTTATCAGATTTAATGTATCTGGATCCTTACAGATCGGACACGGAAGTGCCGGTGGAGCATCTCAAAACCCAGCTGCTTGCGTGGGGCGTCGAAGCTGCTGATTTTCCACGGTTTCTGAGCCACACAAGCGTTCGAAATATCGTTCTGCGCACGTCCAGGAACATACTAGCCACATTTCACGATTTTAGAAACAATGTGGGTGATGAAGCAGATGATAATGGCCATGAAGCTATAAGGCTGTATGGCAATCCTTTCGCCGACATGGACAACGCGTTCTATTCGGCTCTGTGGGCAAACTTCATGTTGTGTAGTAGCCCGACGCATCGTGTCCCAGTTGAGCAGATGCAGTTCATCCCTATGATACTCGAACGCTTCGAAAATGTTTATCCTATGGATGGAACATTCATAGAGCGTTATGTCTGTTCATCCTCTAGCCTTGTGGCCAGTGCAGATCAAGTGCGTCTCCTTGAAGCAATACGCGTTGTCAGAGCGAGTGATTCTATGCCGAAACAAACCAGAAGAAGAGATAATCAAGCCTCCAGAGACAAGGTTCGTTACGAAATAGGACAAGTCTTCCGACACAAGCGATATCACTACACAGCCGTTATCACAGGTTGGGATGTTGAGTGTAGCATGAATTCACGATGGATCGAGCAGAATCTAGTCGACTCGTTGAGTAAGGGACGGTACCAAAGCTTTTACCATGCGCTGTAAGAGTCCATCGTATCGTGTCCATTGAGTACTAGCTAATATTCACAACTTAGCGTCGAAGACACCAGTATTCGTTATGTAGCGGAGGAGAATGTGGAAATCATCCAGCCCGAGTCTCCCGAGTCTCTAATGAATCTGGCCGGGAGATTCTTCAAACGCTGGGATAGCAAAGAACACAGATTTGTGTCAAATGTGCAAGATGAATACCCGGATGACTAGTCAGCCACTGTCGGATGAGGTTATTATGCAAAATATTAACCGCAAATGTTCATGGATTTGCGCACTGTACAGCTCTGGTCATATCATATTTCCCCAATCATAATATGTTGGCCGCATATATTCGCTCGGTCGCTGCGCATCATGTAGCTACCCAGAAGCATACGCTGATAACTTCTAGGCCGTCACAGCATCCGTGAGGCCAATGACGAGGCGACTTGCCTGGAAAGACAGTCATACGATCGACCCGTGTTACCACTTGAACTGTCACCAAACTGAGAAGATGGACGCGGCATCTTATTCTCAAGAAGCTGAGATGTAGTATAAATCTCTCGGAACGCATCGCTCTAGTCGTAATATGAGTCCTCCGAAGCGGCATTTACCAGAGTTTGGAGGGCTCCTTTATCAGCTAATGCGGCCACCCATGTATTCACCATAGGAGTGTAGTCGTGACGTCGAGTCGCCGCTCTCTCATCGTCCTCCTGAATTGCCGTGGCCTCCTCAACGAAAGAGGTCCTTAATTGGGTCTGTGAATCAGACAGCTGCCTTCGAAGTTCTAGAAGTCGTTCAGTTTTTATCGAACTATCTTCAATTTCTCTCAGAACAGCCGAGGAAATTGATGCTGCTTCCAGGCCCTGTGGGGTAATCATATAAGAAGGATCCGGTCCTGTGAGGACCTTATCGAACTCTTCACCAACGACAAATTGCCTCCAGTCCTGTTGAACGATCTGGAGCCTCTTTTCAACAGCAGCAATTGTGCATATGTTTACCGATAGATCATTCTTAACTGTGATCAGAGGACTCTGGCATAGTGCAAGAAGACTAAATTGAATTTGATCGCCCTCGTACTGACGCATGCGTTTTTCGATAATGGGACGAGCAAGGCCCATCCAGTCTCCATCATGGTAGTCTCCTGTGGATAAGTTAGAACCATTGTTATGGCACATCGATGGGTTTTGTACCAAGGTTCATAGGCTGTCTTTCCAAACCATCTAATTTCCACAGGCCGCCATCGATTGGGACAAATGCAATAAAATGGAAGCCAGCTTGTTCAGGATCGGCTTCCGGCCCTTTCTTTCGTGACTCCTTGGCATTGGATTTCTTCGAGCTTGCATCGTCTGAAAGGAAGAGATCAGCATTAAGCATGTCCATTTTGCTAAATGCCGACAGTTAGCATACTGCTTTTCTTGTAAATGAATAATGTAGATCTTACCGGGAGAATGAATTGTGGATCTTCCGAAGATAGTCATGATTCCCAACTACGTATCCACGTAGTGCAGGTGTCAGTGGCATCGAAAAACTTCTCAGCTGCTCTAACGTCGGACCAAGATCAATGCCTCGTATGTTCATGACTATATTAAGTAGAGCTATAGATGCACATGCGTTGCTTATAGTCTGAGAATGATTAGGTCGAGTTTCCACTTCACCCTCAAGGAGATGCCAACCTGATTTGCAAACCAGATAGTATCCGGACAAGATGCCTCCTGCATAGCTGAATCATCTTCCTTGAACTGAAAGAGGAAAATTAAGCCATATATAGGCTTGCTGGTAGCAGTCAGTGCCAACCTTGAATATCGAAAGGAGAAATACGAACGGTAGTAAATTCAGCATCTCATCATCTAAACTGAAAACCTCTTGGACCTTGATGCCCTCAACGCCGAAATTACGAAGCATCACATTAAAAAATGCCTGTATCAAATATCAGTGCTCGGCATGCTTGCGGAAAGATGTGTTTAAGATTGACAACCCTTGACATGTAAGACCGTGTAGGAAATGTCAATGAAAAACAGCTGCAGGAAATAAACATGACATACGGGCTCTGATTCAACCTCGCACCACCCCTTCCAAGTTTCGAGCTCAGATGCTGTAGTCGAGACCATCACGTATTTCAACGGATCCTCTATGAGATTTGACAAGCCTTGAGTGCGGTAGGATGCTTTATTTTGAACTTTCCGACTTCTCCTACGAGGATCATCTCCTGTCTGAGAGATGTCGACGTCCATAGGCATCTTTTCGGACCTTTTCGAATTTTGAGGTTGGTCAGAGGCTTGCCCATTGCTCAACTTGCTATCCACAGCTAATAATTGCGAATCCGGCGCGGATGCTGTTTCTTGCGAGATCTTACCACGAGTTGACCTGCGAGGTATATTTGTTGATGCATGGTTGCTCTTCGATTGGCCTGACATTATTCTTATCTAGCTAGTCGTCTGAGGAATGGTCATGATGTGATGTCAAGTATCCTGGGCTTATTTCCTGAAAGATCATTGAGCGGTGCACATGAAATGAATGTGAAGAAAGTGGGAGGTAAGTAGGGAGGTAGATAAATTGCAAGCACTCTTTCACTTCACGTGTTGATATACGTACTGTATGCTGGCGGCCTGCGATGTGCAGGCCACACTAAGTGCTACCTGGTCGCTGCCCGCATACGAAGTAGGTACATACATACATGGGTAGGTACCTTATCTAGACTCTGGCGGCTGGCCAGCGCGTCCACCGCGTATAACTAAGAAAATTAAAAAAGCAACAAGTCAACAACACCCCCGGCATATCAACAAACTTTTGGCAATAAAAGACATCCACATGCTGTCTTTACGATCACTGGCCTACGAAGTCCCTGATACCAGAATCGCACTTTTGCAATAGTGGGACTGGGTATCCATTTGGACTGTGTTGTCTGAGGTCTCTCCGCAAGAGTATGCCATGAACGGAACTCCTCGTTTGAGGTCCTCGTACCCTTCGACTCCAGATAGCCAGAAGCGCCCAGCTTCAAAAGAAACCGCTTTCGGAGAAGGAGGGTCTCGAATTTCATTACCAACCATACCTCGCTCAGCCACAGGCGCATCTCCAGCTCCGACAACAACTGCTCAACCACTAATTCCACTCACCGTTCTCGATGCGCCGAGCCAGCGACTATACGTATGTGCCTTATACATTGCCCTTCTAGCATGGCGTCTCTACGACTGGTCGAACCTTGTCGAAGATGAAGCAGATTCATTCTGGCTCTTCATTAAATGGGTTGCCCTGGACGGTGTATTCCTCTATGGACTCCCAGAATTGCGGATACCTTGGCTAGAATGGTCCAATACAGTCACGACTGGGATATTCTTGGTCCACGCCATAGTGAATGGCATGCTGATGTTCAGGATTCCTGTGAGTAAAGATACTGAGTTGATAGTCTCCACCTATGCTGACGATCTGATAGATACCGATCGAAGCAGGGCTAGCGGTTATTGCTAGACATCTCTATGACCGAGAGCTTTCCATCTCAGAGAATCGTGTCAAAGCTGCGAGCATTTTGCATAATTCATCATTGATCATGGGCAAACAGATCATCAACGTGCTGCCCGAAGGGTTAGTTTGTCTCTAACCTTCTTATCACGCTCTTTACTTATCAGTATGCAGTTCTGTTACGCTGAACCCTGAAGGCCGCTCCTTCTGTGTAGACAGCAAGCACGCGTCGGTAAAGCTCCCCATACGATTGAACCAGACAGAACCAGTCTATATCGAGTTACTTCGCCTCGATTTTGATACGAGCACGAACGAAACTGTGCCGATACGTAGCAAAGAATTGCAAAGCCTGAAGAAGCAAGCGGAGAAACGACACCAAAAAGGTTCTGATGGGCTGACTCTCGAGTATGCGGTCAAGAAACCAGGGTTATATAGGTTGCACAAAGTCATGGAAAAGGCCAATCTTGAGGTCCAACGGCGAATGTCTGATACTCTGGTGGTGATCTGTCCCAAAGCTGTCATCAAACCTTCTCTGTCAGACAAATGTATTGGCGACCTTTCCGACTTGACGATCCAAGTTTCTGGGACCCCGCCTCTGAAGATTGTATACAGTCGAACAATCAACAAGAAGGACGAGAGTTTTCATTTTCAAAGTCTACAGCCTGAAGATTTGATATCTCCACTTTTGGGCTCTTCCCACGTATCTACGTTGGTACCTACCAGTGGGGAAGATATATCATGGGGGCGATTACATTCAATAGATGTACGATTGAATGAGTCAATGGCTTCCGCTGGTCGCTGGCTGTATTCCATTGACGAGGTTCATGATGCGACTGGTAACATTGCCAACTTCTCCGCAAGGGGCGAAGATGGCGAGCATATTTATCCCAGAGCCAAGCATCTCGAGCATGCATTTACAGTTCATGAGCGACCGGTGGCTCAACTTGTCCAGTTAGATTCCAGCAATCAACTACGAGTCGCTAGTGGGCTTTCCACCGAGCTGCCTGTCAAATTCAGTCCGTTGAGTGAATCTTCTTCGGCAAGCGGACATACAATCACATGGGAATTCTCTCCCATTGATACACTTACTTCTAATGGCGATCATGGCAGCGAATCAGTGCTAGAGGAATTCGTTGCCAAGACTCCGCGTCAAAGGCCTGTAATTCAACGACCTGGCCTTTACACACTTAGGAGCATATCAAGCCAATATTGTGAAGGTGAAATTCGGGAGCCAGCATCCGTCCTATTAGTAAATCCTCCGAAGCCCGATCTGATAATCTCTTCAGAAGATATCCACGACAAATGTGCAGACAATTCCATTGGAATATTGGTGGATATGGATTTAAGCGGCACCCCGCCCTTCGTGGTGACATATGAAGTCATACACAACAGGGTTATGGAGCGCCATAAAGTCCGAATTGATGGTTCGAGGCACCAGTTGGAGCTCAAGCCCCGAGATGCTGGCCATTTCATTTATCGCTTTACAACCATTGACGATGCTGTATATAAGGGTCATTTGCTTCATGGCGAGGGATTGACCCTCGAACAGGATGTGAAACCACCTGCATCAGCATATTTCGTCAGTGTTGATCCGATTGTGGCTTGCATTGACGAGCCAGTCCAGACGAACATTGTGCTGTCTGGAGAACCGCCATTCACTCTGGAATTCGAGCTTGTACATGATGGAAAGCGCACTAGAGAGCGAGCATCGGACATCAATACAAATCACTATGGAATTGATACAGGCCCGTTGACACGCGGTGGAGAATATTCACTTGCTCTCGCAAGCGTACAAGACAAAACTGGCTGCAAGATATTCCTCAATGACGAGGTTAAAATCAACGTTCGACGACAGCGGCCAAAGGCGTCTTGGGCGCAGCTCGAAGCGAAACGGGCGATAATGACATTAGAGGAGAAGAACGTTGACTTGCCTCTCCGATTGGAGGGTGAGCCCCCATGGACGATTACATACCGTAACCTGAACGACTCTTCCTCCAGGGTTGTGAAGGTCGTCAAGAAGCGCAGCAATGACCACATCAGAATTGATCAACGTGGTGTCTATGAGCTTCTTAGTGTCTCTGATAGGCAATGCCCTGGCTCAATTGATGCTTCTGCATCTACATTTAATGTGAATTGGATCCCCAGACCGCATCTCAGAATCGCAGATAGTTCAGGACTCCAACTAGAGGGTAGTAGGTATGTGAAGCAAGAAGTTTGCGAGGGCGACGTAGATGCTATGGAGATCAAATTCTCTGGTAAGCAAGGCATTCTACTGTTGGGTATCATCTACTGACTACTTCTACAGGATCACCACCATATCATCTCAAATATCAACATCATCATAAACCCGATCGTGGCTCGCAGTCTGTTAACGTCAAAGAGATTGATGCCGCTTTGGCCAGCGTAACCATTCCGATGGATACAAGCAAGGCCGGCCTCCAAAAATATGCTTTCAGCGAGCTTTCTGATAATGCATACGACCATGATCCCAGGAAATATACTCCAGTGGTTGTTGAGCAGACTGTGAATCCCAAGCCATCAGCTACGTTCGCAAAGCCTGGTCAAACTTATAAGTATTGTAAGGAAGAAGAGTCCGGCGATGATATGATTCCAATAACGTTATACGGCTTACCTCCATTCTATTTGGAGATTGATATCAAGCATCAGAGTGCCTCGAGACCGGAAACTGTCAGGCTCTCTAATATCAAAACCAACCACTACAACTTCCGTATTCCCCATCGAGTCTTATCGCTTGGTACTCACCTTGTGAGCGTACGTAAAGTACGCGATTCACGTGGGTGCCAAACAAAATCAGATTATGGAGCTCCTCATGTTCCAGTACAGGTGTTTGATGTTCCTACCATCTATGCACTCGAGTCGCAGACGGACTATTGTGTCGGCGATCGAATCTCCTACACTCTGTCTGGAACGCCGCCATTTGACGTTTATTATACATTTGGCGATGTCAAGAAAAAGGCGAAGTCTCAAAATACAAACTTCAGACGCATCGCCGAGAAGCCTGGCAATTTTACCATTACTGCGATCTCAGATCGGGCTAGTGATTGCAGAGCTCAAATTGATATTACGAAAGTAATTCACGAGCTGCCCAGCGTGAAGATTAGCAAAGGCAGACAAGTTTCCGTTGACATCCACGAGGGCGGAGAGGCACAGATTCTGTTTGAATTTTGGGGAACACCGCCGTTTGAATTCACATATACCCGAAGTACAAACGCGCGAAAAGGACAGAAGTCCGAAGTTCTCGAGACAAGACATGATGTCTCGTTAGAACACAGTAAAGTCGTGCAAGCCTCTCAAGAAGGCACTTACGAAGTTGTCGCCATCAAGGATAAATTTTGTGCCTTTTCGACACAAAGAATCGAAGCGAAGACACAGAAGCTCCTTAAATAATAGCCTCAGGAGGTATTACAATTTACGAAGCATAGGGGCACATATTCAAGTATTCTGTTGCATCTGTTGACATTCCGTAAATTGGAGATGCCTTTATTTCTGCCAATCTGATGAAAGTGACTAGTATGCAGCTGTCCATTCGCCCCGGCACAACTTCTGACTTTCCATAGACCAAAACATAAATAACGATCCTCACAAAGCCGCCTTCTCCCGAATTATCCAGTTTCCAGTAGTAAGATCTTCGGAGACCTTATCTTCTTCTTGTAACTTGAGCAACACTTGCAGAACACCACCGTGTGCTGGTAGATGCAGGTTCTCTGGTACATCTTTATAGATCACTTTCACAATTTCCATACTTGTCCAGTCTCCAGGTTGGCGTCCAGCGTCCTTTCTATTGGCTGATGGATGTGAGGATCTGAGAACTTGGAGAACTTGCTCCTCTCGCTGTTGTCGGTGCCGAATATATTCCAGGATCTTAGCTTTGCCATCATCGATCACCGCACCATGTCCTGGATATGCCCGTCCAGTAAATAGGGTTTCCATCTTCCTCAAGCTGTTTATATAGCTCGGGAGATCCTCAAACACTGCAGTACCATGCCCCAAAACATTGTCGGCCGTGAACATGGCATCTTCTTCTTCGAGAACGAGAGATATGTGGTCCTGGGTATGACCAGGGGAGTGTACAGCACGCAACGTAGCTCCTTCAACGGAGAATATATCGCCATCTGATATGTTTAACTGCCCGTCTTCTGGTTGATTCTTGTGCACTTTTACTGCTGGGTACGCCTCCAGAAGTTGGTCTATTCCACCGACATGATCATGATGCCAATGACTGATAAGAGCGCTATCTATCGTCGCATTTTCCTCAAGAAGGACTTCTTGTATGGTTTTAATCCATGAGGGACGGCCTTCACCAGTGTCAATCAGGAGTCTGCGCTGTCCGGTCCCTACAATATATGTATTGGTGCCTTGAAGAGTGAGTTTAAGGTTTTGGTTTTGCTTCGTGCGGGCGAATACCTTGTAGAGTAAACTCCAACTCTTGTTAGATCATTATCAATTGCGGGGTTCGATATGTACATACCTTGCCCGGATTCCCACCAAGGATGCGTATGACACGGGAACTGAGTTTCGTTACTTCTGGAAGCTGTAGAAGTTGGGCTGCCATTATGATGAAAACAAATATTCTACCTGTTGCAATTAATTGTCAACCAAAAACAATCCTCTGGGATATCCGGCATATATGAAGAGAGGCGGGGGGATGGTAATACATAGGTACACAAACACTTAGCCTCGGTCTCCTTTGTTCGTCATCTTATCAGAAAGTCCGGGGACCTTTAAGATCTAGGTATAACGTTTATCCGATTCTGCCACACCCACCGCCTTTTAGGAACCCCATTTTGAGTGTCAGTCCAGCTACTACAGAAGGACAATCATATGAAGAAAGCTACTCATTTTGCCGTCGATGGCTGGATCTAGGCCAATGACGCCTGCATCTCCTAAAGTTCACAAAGCAAAGGATCCAGAGCCTGGGATACCTCTTTATGGCTGTGGTACGTCCATTTTTAATCGTGCGATAAAAGGTCAAGATGCTAATCGCAGCCAGAGCATGTGCAACGGCTCCTGACAAAAAGCCAGGAAGTTACCACGAACACCATACAACATTATAAAATGTTGCTTCGAGTCATATTCGATAATACTCCTCTAATACCGCAAACTTCGAAATCTCTCGAACGACGTCCCGTCACTTCTCTCACGCCAAATTACTTGTGCCTACAATGCCCGACAACCACCACAGCCAAGGACCGCTCAAAGCATGGAAAACTCAAAGCGCATATGTTTTGTAAGACGATCATTTGGCCATACTTTTCAATGTGCTGATATACCCAGCCGTGGACTCGCGGAGTGGTGGTCTCTTCTGCCAGATGTGTGATGATTTTGTCTGGGATCCTACGTTGGAGGAGTTAAGAGTTCGCAAAATCGGCACAGGCTCCTTTTCAAGTAAACCTACACCGTATAATTTGCAATCAAGGCGCGGTGTTGCTAATAAGTGACAGGTCGAAAGCGAACACGAGATGAACTATTTACCGATCCAACGAAAGAAGACCCGAAATACATGTCTGTCAATACAACTGCCGCACCATGCCGTGCCAATGGACTTCGCGGAATTTTCAACATGGGTAGTACCTGCTTCATGAGTGTAATCCTTCAAAGTTTCGTGCATAATCCCCTTCTGCGGAATTTTTACCTCGGCGATGGACATCAAATCGGTCAATGTACACAGGACAACTGCCTGAGTTGCGCTATGGACGAGCTTTTCCAGGCTTTCTATTCCCAGGATATTACATCCAGTTATGCCGCTTCTAAGATACTCTCTGATTCTTGGCTCTGCCAACAAGCTGCATTTTCAGAGCTTGCGGGCTATGATGAACATGATGCGCATGAGTATTTTCAATTTCTCGCAGAAGAGCTCCATAGGACAACCCGACAGGATCGACATGCTTCACCGACGGGAGCTAGGGAATTGGATGGACCATATGCAGGAAGCAAATGCGACTGTATCATTCATCAAACGTTCTACGGCAAATTCCAGAGCACTTTGACATGCCAGAGCTGTGGGAGTGTGACAACTTCTGTGGAGCCATTCTTAGATCTCAGTCTAGCGATTGATAATATTGCAAAAAGACGAGGCAGCAAAGGTGGAAAGACTAGTCAGAAAGAGCCACAACCTTTGACTTTACAACGCTGTCTTGATGAAGAATACATGCAGCCCGAGCGTTGCGAATATTCATGTCGCAATTGTGACAGTCAACAGGAAGCACGAAAGCAACTGAGTATCAAAAATTTGCCAAATGTGCTCTGCATTCAATTCAAGGTGAGTCCTTTCGCTTCCTTGACAACAAAGAGAAGTCATAATGGATACTAACGGAGGGCCATGAAGCGTTTTGAGCATCACAAGGACCTTCAGACCAGTGCCAAAATACACCTCAAAGTACAATTTCCTCTACAGATCAATATGCTCCCATACACAAATCGAGCCAGAACTCAAGATGTCCGGGAAAATTTCGAACTGGCAAGATCCTGCACCTATGACCTGCTAAGCGTCGTAGTTCATGATGGGAAACTAAATTCAGGTATGCATCTAGGTAAAGAAATTCGGCAGGTTGCTGATATACATAGGCCATTATATCTCATACTCCAGAGTGGGAAATCAGGTAGGCGTGCAGACTTAGTTGCAAGGTCAACCTACTAATACCAGTAGTGGTTCAAATTCGACGACCATAAAGTGACCATGGCATCAGAATCTCAAGTATTAGGAGCAGAAGCTTTCCTACTGTTCTATATTATTCGATCTCTTGCATAGAAACCCCTGGGGTTTGGCGTATAATCAGGCGTAGGAAACACATGGAACTCGGGCCCAGGTATTCGCAATTGGCGTCTAGTTCATTGAATTGCTCTATATATTCGAGCGCTACCAAGCGAAGTAATGTAATTGTGAGATGAGATGTCACTTTCTCCATTTCCAGTCTTTACATTCGAAATTCGAGTAACAGTAGAATTCGTTGCTCAAACCCTTTGCGTGCACTGGTTCGAATGTGGTTGTGTGAATACCTTGCGGGCGATAGAGCTTGTTCACGAGCGTTCCCATGCGTTCCCCAGTGCACACAATAAGCCGCGATGCTGTTGAACTTGGATCTGGATTGTTGTTGCCAAGAGCATGATCGGCTCCCCAGGATCTAGACAGCCATCGAACACTCATAGCAGCTTCATTGATAACGTTAGCTAGACACATAAACCTCGTGAATACGGGCAGTCGATTACCTTTAGTCTGACAGTCTTCACTCAGAAACGGAGGATCGCATATAATATGATCTATCGACCCCTTCATTGATGCTGCCTTGTGTTAGCATGCCATTCCATGAAAGCGGCGGGCAATTCACACACTTGGCAGTTTGAAGGGACTATGAAAATCGTAAAAGACGAATTCTGGAAAGACGCTGAAGCGTTCATCAAACTCGAGAAGATATATCTTGGGTATTTTGTCTGCCGTCATAAATCCAGCGGCCTGTATCAGTTAGACAATGCATAAAAGAGAATATATAGAAGAGATTGATGGTGGGCACAAGAGGACGTCGGCATAGCAGAACTCACAATGATATTCTTTAATTGGACAAAAACACTAGGAGCTGATACTACAGCAATGGTAGTTTCACTGGTGCAGTTGGCCAGGAGCTGCCGGGCTAAGATATCAGCAGTCTCTTGAGAGTACTTCCCTGAATTAGCATGGATCTGTATCATGAGAAAGACAGAGATGACAAACCCAGAATTGAGACTCATTCCAGTTCTCAGCAAAGGCTTCCATAGTCAACGATTTATTCTTGGTCTCCTCAGCGCTGCTCGCAGACTTGAGATCTTCGAACTGCTTCTCACGTGCGTCACGATCTGCGTAAAACTCTTTCAGTGCCTCAAGAGCCGCACCAGACAACTCCCTTTGCCATATTAGTGGGACAGACACCAACAATAGAGTTGTAAACTCAAACTTACGGCATATCGGATTCATCCCCCTGTATTCCACTCATTACGAGGAAAGCCTTCGAGACACCGTTTATATTTTCCCCGGGTGATGCTGCAAAGAGACTGAGGCCTCACAGGGCTTCACAAGTTGGGCTGCTGAACTAGCCTAAACCCCAAAATCTCCTTGATGGAATAAATCTGAAAACAGAAAAGCTGGCTTTTATTGAGCTCTCTTGTTGTAGAATATGTGGCAAAAAATTTATAGTCGATTACCGGCCTCAGCTCCAGCCAAACACGCGATGGAAGGATAACCGAACCTCCATATCCAAAGACAACTCTCGCAATGCCCGAATTCACCAACAATCCATAATAACGAAAACAATAACGTGGGGTCAAATTAGGGTCAAATTACGTTTTAACCGGATTCTAGGACGCGGCAGACTTGAAGGAAATATTCCATGCATCATGGTTTACAGTGCAACCAGCACGAAGTAAATGATCTCGGATTCGCAATATTTGTGTTCCACGTTTACATGCTTCTCATTGGGGGAAAAGTTTACTTCTATATACATATACTTCACCTAGAAAAGGCAACACAGCTGTACGCAGACGATCACTATTGGTCATCGATAACATGCAAGTACTTCTTCTCCTCACGCTTCTCGCGCTCTGTCGCAGGGGGCAGATCATAGAACGCAGCACTACGATATGATTGCTACACGGTTGTCAGACAAGCCGAATAAGATGGGTTGAAGATGAAGGAGCTTACCAGATAATGGAAAGTCAAGTTGGCAAGCTCAGCTGGCTCAATGCCGAGATCCTTGAAAGTCTTTGCGGTGGGATCGATGCGCTGATCAATGAATTCTCTCTCAACTTCATCACCAGAGAGTACTGGCCACCACAGAGCCTTATTGAGAAGGGTCGCTGCGGGCTTCAGGATGGGCTTTGGCACGTTGATGTGTCTCCGGTGCTTATGAATCTCTCTATCAACCAATTCCGCGATTTCAGCTGTTGAATAGTTCTTTGGTCCGTACAGCTCAAATGTCTGCGATGCCGTATTATCATCGTCCATCATCTTCTCCAGCGCATGTCCAACATCAATAACCTAATATAGGATTAGCACAACTACAAATTTGACGACTACAGATTATAAGACAATCATACATGAACTGGCCAGTAGCGCTCTTGCATATTATTGGCAGTGAGCAGGTTAGTCACGCCTGCAAGTTTGCGTAGAAGGTGATCCTCGAAACCGAACATTGGCGCTGGCCTGACAATAGTAGTCTCAGGGAAAATGCTTCGGACGACATCTTCTCCTCTTGCCTGGAAACTGAACGTCAGCATTGTTCCAAGGCTACTTCTCTGAGAGGAATGACCTTGGTTCTGAAAAACTCAGATGGCGAGTTCAAGTCTGCGTTGTAGGATGAGACGTGAATGAATCGATCGACGTCATATTTGGCTACCGCATCTGCGATTCTCTCTGCGCCTTCAACGTGGACATCTTCAAAATCGAAGTTCCTGCGGAAGTGTCAGCTTTAGTTATGGCTTGTAGTTCCATGGAAATTCAGCACTTCGTGGTGTAGCCGCGACCAACAAGATTGTAGACGATGTCGGAATGCCTGACGCTCTCCTCGAGGGACTCCGTATTCCGAAGATCGTATTCCTACAGTGGCCAAATCAGCATCGCGTTTGCAGTCTGCAGTGAAGACTATCATACCATGAAAACCACTCGCCCAAGGTCGCCTGCCACCTTCAAATGTCTCTTGGCCATTTCCTCACGGTATGGGATGATTACAGTACATCCCTGCCTCGCTGTAGATTGGCGTCAGCCCTGATCCGTTTTGCAATTCAGTTAATAGAGTATAGAGCCATACCGAGCCTGTTGACAATGTATCGGCCAAGGAATCCTGTGGCTCCAAATACAGTCGCTGTGTGGCCTATGCATTGCTATTAGAACACGCCCATGCACCTCCGGATTGTATAAGAAGCATACCGCCGAGAGAGGACCTGCACAAGCATGTTAGCATTGATCTCGGCCAGGCAGAGCCAGAGCCCGGAGCGACAATCTCTATTTACCTTCCGCCTTGAACCTTGAGGATGGGCTTCCCAGTCCTGGTGATGGCAATGTCGGCCACATTCCGGGACCCAATTGGATTGACCTTTCTCGTCGGCCGAACCGCCGCCCGAAGACCAGCTATACTCGACGGACTGCAGGACTTCTGCATCATAGTGACGAAGTCAGTATCTTTGGCAGATGTGGTTGGCGTTGGCAATGGCAATGGCAATGGAAATGGCAAGCTTGACGGGAGTGGTCTATGGACATTCAAATCGCTTCGTTCCGTCGGCATCGGCGCACCGCGCCAGTAGTAGTTGGTGGGAACAGTAGTAGAGTACTACGTACCGCATCAAGCGAAGCTGCAAGGTGGGTAAGGATGGGTAGGCAGGTACGTACTCTAGGTAAGCTTGGGATTATGCGGCTCAAGCATGCGATCAGCTCAAGCCATACATACCTGGTACTGTAGGTAAACAGGTAAACGACGCTTTCCTACCTACTTACTCTATTCTCCATAACACGACCGCCTCCGCCTCCGCCTCACATTTCATCTGGGACGTCTTCTGCTCGTCATTCTACCAGCCCACCCCGTGCAAACATCTACGACAACGCCACGACAACTCTGGAGGAGCGTCCGTCATGAGCACCGATACGATTCCCGATTTCCTTGCGGAACAACGCGATGCAGCCCCGGCCGAACTTCAGCATCTCTTCATCTCCTTCGAGGACTATTGGGAGCGGAAATTGTGGCATCAGTTGACAGATACGTTGATAGAGTTCTTCAATATCCCAGAGAGCGGCCCACAAAGACTTCCATTTTACAACACGTTCATCCTGACGTTCGCCGACAAGATCAACCAACTTAAGCTCGTCACTCTGGCTCTCAATGCTGCCACGCAATGCACAGGCAAGCTTCTCGTGTTGTGTCCCATGCTATCTATGCCTCCTACTGATTGCCGTGTCCTCTATTAGATAGTCAAGAACGTCTCTCTTTCCTTGAAACTCTCGCCACGAAGGTCGATAGCCCCAGGTTCCAAGACGCACATGTTTATGCTGTTGTTGCCGTTGCAACTGTTAAGCTGGAGTTGAAAGATTTACGTGGAGCAAGAGCAGACCTGGATAAAGCCGAGAAGATACTGGATTCTTTCGATTCTGTCGAAACCATCGTCCATGCAGCCTTCTATCGCGTCAATGCGGACTACTACCAGGTGAGTTTACTTAGTCCCAGACGCACTGGAAATGATCGCTAACATTGGCACCAGGCAAAATTAGACTTCGCATCTTATTATCGAAATGCTCTATTATACCTCGCCTGCATCGATCTCGGTGACCTTACACCTGCTGAGCGGAGAAGCCGCGCATACGACCTGAGTATTGCTGCGCTTGTGTCAACCTCCATATACAACTTTGGCGAACTACTTCTGCATCCGATCCTGAAGTCCCTTGAAGATCAAGATGCGTGGTTGGTGAAATTACTTTTTGCTTTCAACAGAGGTGACTTAGCAACTTATGACGTTCTTGCTGGCCACATTTCGGACAATCACCTTCTCTCAGAGCACAAGGATGGATTAAGACAGAAGATCTACCTTTCAGCTTTAACTGAAGCCGTCTTCCGTAGACCACCGCATGACCGTGCCATGTCTTTCAACACTATTGCTGAGGAGACCAAAGTCCGACCTGATGAGATCGAGCACTTGATCATGAAGGCGTTGAGCTTAGGGCTTCTGAGGGGAAGCATTGATCAGGTTGATGAGGTCGCACGTATCAACTGGGTTCAGCCAAAGGTTCTGGACATGAAACAGATTGAGAACATGAGGCTGCGATTGCAGGAGTGGGATACAAGCGTCAATCAACTTGGGAACTGGATCGAATCTGTGGGTCAGGATGTATGGGCTGCTTAGTTTGGCATGCTGGGCGTCTGGGAACTTGGAAGCGCTTGTACAATAGAATTAGCAGCGCAATCTGCGGCGACTGTATCATGAGACGGAGTTATATCAAGGCAAGAATGCATATGCTTCATATCTTTCGAGGTGATCTTTGAATGCGCTCCCATATTTTATATATATATATATATATATATAACTGAGATGCTCTAATTGTACATATTCTTTCATAATGCATCTTATTTCGGCTTTCCAAGAACGATCAAGGCTCCAATGAGCCATGCTGGCCACCAAACACACCACACGACAAACTGGGTAGTCATACCCCATACCTCCCAGCCAAATGCAGCCTCTATCAGGATTTGCTTGACACTGACATCCCAATACGCGCTGCCAGCATACAACACAAAGGTGGGAGCCAGGAAATTGATGAGAACTTCGGTTATGATCGCAACAACTGGTCTCTTGGGAAGCGGCTGTACATATGTCAACGGCGCAGCCAATAGACCCACCAGAAGTGCGAGCGAGAAATTGAGTGTGGCTAAAGACGAGAGGAACATTCCCAGAAGAAGTAGGGAGAATGATTTCATCAGTTGGTATTGCTGGCTTGTCGGCTTGAAATAGTGGGTGATGATTATGGAAATAACAAGAGGCAAAGCTATATTTGTAATCGTAAATGCCGCAAACGCGTATGGTAGCATCTGGTTCTCTAGGTCAGCATAATATTGGAGAGACTTGAAGGCAACATACAGTTTCGTTAGTCCGATTGAAGAGATATAGAGGAACGACGCCAAGAAATTGAGCAGTTCCAACGATTGCCAAGGGGATAAAAAGTTGCCTTTCTCTGACGCTTGCTACTTCAGCTGGGACGATAGCCTTGCTATGTCCTGAGTCAATGATCTTGACTTCTGTCCTCTCGGCCAATGCGTGTGGTGACTCCTTATTTGATCGACCGCTTTGGATCCAAAGGAAGATTGCCATGATAGTGAAATTTACCGCCACAAGCATCGCGCTGGGCAGATAGGTGCCAATACTGACGAATCTATTGGATTGCATCAGCAGGTAGAAGAAGAAGCTTTGGTGCAGATGCTCGAGTAGATTGTTCAAACTGCGGAAAGTGCTCTCTATGACTCTTCCCATTGCCATTTCATCTTGCCAGCCATCACCAAACGGTTGAAGAGTTACAGCATCAACATGGTAAGGTATGAAACTGCTATGAGGACCTGATGCATGGCCTAGGCCTTGCCTCAGCATGCCTCTGAGCATAGTCTGCAGACGATCTTGATAGCTGTCAGAATGCGTCCACATCTGCTGGAGAGAAACGCCTATGCCCATCTGACCACTCGCAATAGCAGTAATTGTATTGAAGAGGTCAAGATTGGGAAGCTGGCCATTTACTCCATCATAAACAATGTGTAATGACTCGAAGCGGTGATCGAACGGATAATCGATGGCGAGAGCCCCTTGAAGGGCACCACTTTTCAGTGGTAACGAGGCCACCTTCGGAGAAGAATGTGCATCGTGATATGCATCCACCCATGCCTGAGGTCCTGCTCGACTGTCTGGAGTTATTAAAAATATGATATCTTTCGACCATAGAGACCATCCTATTTATTGTAAGTGGATTGCCTGCATTGGACCCATGGGGACAGCAATACTCTTGAAGTATCTTGCAAGTGTCAAGACAAGTGCAACTCCACTGCGGTTCAGCTCTCCTTCCATGTTTTTCCATGCGCCAATAAGCACGATAGCTTCCGTAGCATCTCCTCGGGGCGCATGAAGTATGGCATATATATTCTCTCCCGCATACGTCTTTCCAGACGACGTATATTCGAAGCTTTGACGTGCGACTTTAAGGCCAGCTGCATTAAGAAAGTCCTCCAGCTTATTATTCACCCTGGTTGTCTTTGGTTAGCTGCGGCATTGGTCTCCAAATGAATTCAACGACGTACTCCACGTTATCCGCCTCGGCCAATGCATCCACCTCGTGCTTGAATCCTCGGAAGACATTCTGGTCACTGCCAGCAAAATATGTATGAACTTGCCCAGGAAGAAGGGCATTTTCGGAGACGTATGTATGGCGAGAATAATCGTTCAAGGGTAGTAGAAGCAGCCAGGCGACACCGACCAGTATGCAGAGGAAGGAAATGTATGGCGGTAGCTTTAGAAGCCGCGCATCACCGCGCAAGAGGAGGCCCGACGCTGGGGAACATCAGTACCATACACGGTTGGAATCAATTGCGGGAACCTCACATAACAGAGACATAGTTTGGGGGTGAGGGACTCGACCAACGTGTGAACGCAACCATCGTCGAGCTGGGTAAACGTTGCTTTACGTATGTACTCCAAGGTACAGGACAGGACAGGCACAATTATGGAGCACAAGCGATTACATACCACCACAACACTTTCATCAGGACTCACGCGATAGTCAACACAAAGGAGACTCGACATTTCTCCATGTAATTCTCCTACTAACCACGCTTTGCAGGTAACCGGGAATATGAACCTCTATCATGTGCATACGACATAAATATCACATTAATTGCTTCATTAAGGCCATGCGCGCCGTGCTCCCTCTACCCTTCTATCGCGAATATTCTATCGTACAGTCCAATCGTCCACCGGAAATGAGAGGTGGTCAAGGACCTAACCGCTGCGTGGTTCCTAAATAGCCCATGGGGATTTCACTCTCCGTACTAGGTGAGACAACGGGGAGTACTCCAAATCTTCCATATGTTTTCTGATCAACAGAAACATAGTGCGGTAGCCGTCCGAGTAGGTTCATCTTTCCTTCCACCCATCGGAGGATCTTTTCAGGTGGGGCAAGGAATTTCAAATATCCAAGACCAACTTCGAGAACTTAGCATATTTCTGCAATAAATAAAGAGAGAAAGAAACTCACAGATATATCCAATAGCAAGACCGCAAAGATGACCCAACAAGCTTGTGTTCGGAACCAGAAAGGTTATGAGAAGTGCAAGAACCAAAGGAGTTGTCCATGTCGGTATCTGCACCGTCCCAATGGTGAAATGTGGGTTTGTTCGATAGCTCTTGATCGCCTCTACGCCTAGGAGCAAAAATACCCATACACTGTGGATTGTATTAGCAAGAAACTTGCACGAAGCCGTGAGGAAGCGAGTCTACCTGGCGCCCAGTACTGCAGTGTTCCCTCGCAATATCCCTCGCTCCAATAGCACATATATAATGGCTGGAATGGTAGATAACGCTATACAGCTTGTCAGCTCTTGTTCGTGGACCGTGCAATTGTTAATTAACTCACGTCCAAAGAACAGCAACACAGAGGTAAGAGTCCCGTGTTCTGCCTCGAACCGTTCTAATAGGGGAGTGAGAGATATAACATTGAGCAGGGCGTGGAAGAATCCAGCATGTATAAGAGGAAATGTGTTTGTTCGATATACTACGTCTCCAAAGTTAGCAATGGTCCTGATACCGAGCAAGTGTGGGATTATAGGGGAGTTCATACGTGTAGCCAGGCCAGTTTCTTTTGGTATTAACGAACCCCAAGCCCGCACATCCCACATCGACTGGAAACTCACAATCCAGAAAGCAACTATAAGAAATACAATCAAGCGCGTGAACAGCGGGAGACGCAAGAGATATGATCGTGTTCGGCCAACGCTGAACTGAGGAATGGTTGGAGCCATGGTTGATAAGGCTGTTTTCGAGGACCTGGCGCCCAGAGACTCTCGGAGTCTGCGGATGAGACCTGTCGGTGTGGAGAGGCTTGCTGTGGTCAATTTGTATTACTCTGTCGATACATTGTTTTTGGCCTGTCACTGCAATGTCGAGGTCGAGAATTCCATGACCGAGTTGTCCTTAAACTTTCTGTACGTTTCGCGGTAACACACGACGCGCTGAACACGACTTGTGTACAATCAATCAATCACCTTCGCTTGCCTGTGATTACGGAGCCGTGCCTCCTGCCCCGCAATCCAACTCGGAGGAGTCGGAGCAAAATATGGTACAAGGGAGGACATATGAGAGACTCTCTCGGTTTACATCATTTTTGAAGGGCGGACATCTGCAAACAGATACCACTCCGTCCAATACTCAATTTCACGATCACGAGCATATTATTCTGGGTTATAATCTGGACATTATACATTGCTAAGATGACAGGCTGAGGCTCGAGGACCTGTACACGTGTGGTTTTGAGACAATACGACGTGAAAATTCGTGTGACGCGAAGGTATGAACTAGGAAAAGGCAATCAACAAGAACTACACAGGTACCAACAATCCTCAAACACCCACCCCACAATATATCATCTATGCTTTCGCCGCGTTGGCCTTAGCCATGGTATTCAATGCGCTGCCGTTCTTGAACCACTCGATTTGAGGAGCGTTGTAGGTGTGTGCGAGCTTGACCTCGAACGTCTCACCACCATTCTTTGGGTGAACCCTCATGGTCAATGGCTTTCCAACTTCAAGCTCTGTGCACAACAAGTCGATCTGGAAATGAGGGTTAGCGTTGTTACTAGATTGAGGTTACGTCTGGCTTACCTTATCCTCTGGGCTAATCTTATCATAATCCGCTGGGTTCTGGAAGGTAAGAGGAAGCATGCCCTGCTTCTTCAAGTTCGTCTCGTGAATACGGGCAAATGACCTGGTGATGATGGCGAGACCACCCAAGTGCCTTGGCTCGAGAGCAGCGTGCTCGCGAGAGCTTCCCTCTCCGTAGTTCCAGTCTCCAATAACCACCCAAGGAATGTTCTTCTTCTTGTAGTCTCTGGCAGTGGCTGGAACAGCACCGAACTCACCGGTGGTGAAGTTCTTGACCTTGTTTGCCTCTCCGTTGGCCTCGTTGATGGCGCCGATGAGCATGTTGTTGGAGATGTTGTCCAAATGCCCACGGTACTTGAGCCATGGGCCAGCCATGGAGATGTGATCGGTTGTGGTCTTGCCTTGGCACTTGATCAAGATTGGGAGGTTCTCAGCATCCTTGCCGTCCCATGCCTTGAATGGCTGAAGAACTTGAAGACGATCGCTGGTTGGCGAGACGGCAACACTGACTTGGTCGCGAGCCGCAGGTGGGGCCTGGTAGGTGTTCTGTCCTGGATCGAAGTTTCCGCTCGCTGGAAGTCCATCTCCGCTTGGTGGTGCGAGGAGGAACTCGTTGCCATCCTTATCCTTGAGCTTGTCGGTGAGAGGGTTGAAGTGCAAGTTTCCGGCAATGGTCATCGCAACGACGAGATCTGGAGAGGTGACGAAGGAGTGGGTGGCTGGGTTGGCGTCATTGCGGCCAGTGAAGTTACGGTTGTAAGAAGAGAGGATAGAGTTAGCCTCGCCCTTCTTGACGTCCTTACGGTCCCATTGACCAATGCATGGACCGCAAGCATTTGCCAAAACCATACCACCGAACTCCTCGAGGGTGGCAAGCTGGCCATCACGCTCGATGGTGGCTCTAATCTGCTCGGAACCAGGGGTAACGGTGAAGAGGGACTTGGCCTTGATGCCGTGGTTGAGGGCATCGCGAGCGATGGAGGCGGCGCGGGACATATCCTCATAGGAGGAGTTGGTGCAAGAACCAATCAGACCAACCTTAAGCTCCTCCGGCCAGCCGTTGGCCTTGACAGCCTCACTGAACTTGGAGATAGGAGTGGCAAGATCTGGGGTAAATGGGCCGTTGATGTGTGGCTCGAGCTCAGACAGGTTGATCTCGATCAGCTCATCGTACTGGGCACCCTCATCCTCTCTCAGCTCCTTTGCGTAGACACGAGCAAAGTCACCGATGTCCTTACGCTTGGTGACGGCAAGGTAGTCGTACATGCGGTCGTTGAATGGGAAGAGGGAGGTCGTAGCGCCAATTTCCGCACCCATGTTGCAGATGGTAGCCATACCAGTGCAAGAGATGCCGTTGACACCCGGGCCGTGGTACTCAACAATGGCACCAGTTCCACCCTTGACGGTCAGAATTCCGGCAACCTTAAGAATGATATCTAATGAGCTGCATTAGTGTTTCTATATCGAAAAAAAATTGCTGATATCGAGGACTTACCCTTTGGAGTAGTCCAGCCAGACATCTCTCCTGTAAGCTTAATACCAATGACCTTAGGAGCCTTCAGCTCCCATGGCAGGTTGGCCATGACATCAACAGCATCAGCACCACCGACACCGATGGCGCACATGCCCAAGCCACCAGCGTTTGGTGTATGGGAATCAGTGCCGATAAGAAGACCACCTGGGAAAGCGTAGTTCTCGAGGAGAATCTGGTGAATGATACCGGATCCTGGCTTCCAGAAACCGATGTTGTACTTAGCGCAAGCAGAAGCCAGGAAGTCGTAAACCTCCTTGTTGATGTCAATGGCTCTCGCGAGATCCTTGGCGCCACCAACCTGGGCCTCGATAAGATGGTCACAGTGCACGGTGGTAGGATTGGCAACAGATGGCATGCCTGCGGACATGAACTGAAGGATGGCCATCTGAGCCGTGGCGTCCTGGCAAGCAACGCGATCGGGGCGGAGTCTCAGATACGACACACCACGCTCAATCTCCTGTCCATGAGGATCATCCAAATGGGAGTATAAGATCTTCTCGGCATAGGTGAGAGGCCTGTTCAATCGCTGTCTGACGATTGACAGGTTCTCGGACATCTTCTTGTAGTTGATGAAGTTGTTCTTCTCGTGGATGTTCTGGGTGACCTTCCTGTCGAGAGGAGAATCACTGACCGTGGCCATTGTGCGGCGTAGGCCATTCTGGGCAATTGCCCGCCTTTGGACGGCACCAAGAAGCTGTCGCGACGCCAGCATTGTGAGGTGATATGAGGAAGGGTTGGGGGGGGGGTGGAGGATGTGTTTTGAGAGAGAGAGAGAGAGAGAGAGAGAGAAAGAAAGGAAGAAGACGAGGTGGAGAGCAAAATAAGTGTTTGCTTATCACGCCTACTGGGAAGCTCGGTTACTTCACAGGTTTAACTTGCTCCGAACACAGCCCGTTGCCGTGCTGCTGCAGACTGCGGCCTTTGCCTCAATGGGGTGGGGGGGGCCAAGGGTAGGTGCGGACGGCCAATGAGGAGGGGTCTATTAGCTACGCGAAGGGCAGTCAGGCATGGGTTTTACGGGTTTCACTGGATTCCCTGGGTTGCCTGGGTTCCCTGGGTTTCCCTGGCTTCTCCCCTTCCCATTCTCGTCCACTCGCCCACGAGCCCCACACCGGAGACGTGGGAGCAAATGATGCTCTTTCTTTTGTGTCTGCAGGTCTTCGATCATTTTGGATTTATTTATTTTTTGACAATTTGACGAAAACCACATACATCATCGTCAATCATCATCGTCATCACCAGCATCACCATCACCACCAGCATCACCATCAGCATCACCATCAGCATCGTCATGGCCTTTTCGCTCTTTTCCCACTAGGTCGGTACTCCTTATATGTACGTAACCGACAAAAGAGTACAAACATACCTACCTACCTACCTAGACATCTCCATGCTGATCAATAATTTCGTGATTAACCTGGGCGACATTTTTTTTTTAAAGTTTTTAACAAAAAATATGATCATTATTTGTAGGACTCTTATCCATTCACTGGCCACCTTCTGGGTCCTCGTGGATAACTCACAGTCAAGTTAGAAAAAGCCAATGTATGTACATATTTCCTTCCGTGGAAAGCAGACCGAGCATCATTCCCATCCTCTTCTTGCACGTGAAGATGACGCAGGATGCATGGTGACTGGCGAGTCATGTGAAAATCTCCCCGCCATGAGTTCATCAGACAGCAATAGCAATATTAGGTATGAACTAATATTGAAATAATATCCCAACAATGATAGTAATACAGAGCAATGCGGCAGTAGAGGGCTACTGCGGATGCTCATAGCCGCTGTCATTGTCAAATTCTGCTTTTTCTCAGTTTTTTCTGTACTACAGGTACTCTAGGGCAGCGACAACGCAACAGTTCATATGAACTCGGTCGGACACCTGCAACGGCGCGGCTATTTCGGCTCTGAGAGGACTGAAATCTCCCCTCATCCGGCCCGGGGGAATCGGGAATCAGAAGAATACCTAGGTAGGCAGGTACACAGTACTGTGTAAATCAGTACTCCCATATTACTCCCATATTACTCCCATATGTGCAATAATGCAGGTACGAATACCGTGGTAAGGTAACGAACCTCGTCTTCATACAGTAGCAGTACGGGAGTAGTAGTACTCCGGTATATGGATGCCTCATATCAATTGATGTCACTTCAACTTGCCGCATGCTTCATTCTAGCAACAATAACAATACAGTAAAGTACCACAGCTTGAAGAAAGTGTTTGAGGAAAGAATACATACATACATACATACATCCATAGGTACTACATTATTATCCTGGTTGAATACTGTCGGTTGCCCGTGGGAAAACGATGTCTCATCTTCCATGTCGTCCCCGTCCTTTGATCCGCTCCTGTATCATCAATACGGAGCAGGAGCAGGACCATGCAAGCACGCATGCAAGCACGTACGCATGCAAGCATGCATTCATTCCGCCTTTAGGTCAATCGCCGCCCCGTTGCGGCTCGCCAGCATGGGGCTCCGAAAAAATACTGTCTGGTCTGGAGACACGCTTTATCGCTGAAAGAAGTCTAGCGCCGCCTCGCATATCGACCTAAGTTATTCGAGGCTCAGCTCTCGACCAGTCTGCAAATTTTGAATGACCTGCAGACCAGATTTCTTGCCGAGTCCACCGTCGACCCTGCCATACCTGCCATACCTGCCATACCTGCCTACCTGCCTACCTATCCTCGAATTTCCGAGAGACCTACCTAGAGTACACACTACCTACCTATCTTATCAGCAAAGCAGCAAACATGGGCGTCGAGAACAAGAAGACCAGGACGAAGACGAGGAGACACACACGGTATGCAATGCAAGCTGTTTTCTGCTCCTCGTAGTAAAATTATTACTGCCTTACTTACCGCCTTTGCCTCTGCGCGAATCACTGCGTCAGCGCGTTTTCATACTCGAAGAATCGAGACTCCCAATATGTTTATTATTGCCAATGTAGACTGCTAACTTTTTAACTTGAAGAGATCTCGATCAAGTGAAATCTGATTTGCTATCGCCGAAACATCTCTCCCAGTACCAAGCCACGAAGGCGGCCGAGGATTTACCTGGTCTGGGACAGTTCTATTGTGTCGAATGCGCCAAATGGTTCGAAGGAGAGAATAGCCTCGTTACCCACCTGAAGGGAAAGAACCATAAAAGAAGGTAGGGAACTTGAAACATCTGCGAAAGCGAAGACATACTAACAAGTCTCGACAGAGTCAAGGCACTTAAGGAAGAGCCATATACGCAGAAGGAAGCAGAAGCTGCTATCGGTTTGCGCACGGATAACGGCCCATTACGCACTACGAGCACTACGGTTCAAGATATCGAGATCGAGATGGCAACATGAGAGGGCGTGGTGATGAATTTATGACATGGAAGTCCTAAATTTGATCGTGCAACTGCGATGCTCGAAGAGACCAGAATAGCAGGAGCGATGAATCGTTTATACCCCCTCGCGGTGCAGCTCATCTAGATGTGTGTGCAACCGCCAACCTATCTACCAGCATTTGCTTGCTCACTTCGTCGAGACAACTATTTGAGGCTACTACCCCTCGCTCTGGCCAACCCACTACCACGAGCACCTCGATATCCGCCTCTTGTGGCACCGCCTCGTCCAGATGAAGATGATGCTCCACCGCGATTTGATGCACCTCCTATCCTTGAAGGCGGGACTGGCGGTGTGGATTTGGGGGTTGCTTTGGATGAAGTTGGAGGGTTATCAACGAATGATGTGTCGGTAGTCCTAGACGGCGAAGCATTAGCTCCGTTAGATCTTCGAAGAGTAGTACCCTAGATCATACATGAAGGTTGTTTCTCCGTCAAAGTCACCGCCGTGATATCTCTCAGAACTTGTTGACCGACCTGCATGCCATTAATTGAAATCCCCACAAAAAGCAATGGAGATCTTACCATGTTCTTCCGCTTGCTGTCGAGCTCGACGAAAGGAATCGGCAGTAGGAGCCTAAAAGTAAGCAACAAGCACGAACGTAATGAATGCCCCTCTCGAATCCCATACCTCAGGAAAGTCCACACAGAATGCATTCATGTTCAATCCATAGAGAAAGCTAGCAAAGCTCTCGCTGAAGCGGGAAAGACTCTCATGCATCAATTGAAGGTGCATGAAATTTGCCTCGAGGTCTGCCATTGAATCCGACAGTTCAGCAAAAGCGGGCTCGAAGATCTCCAAAGGCGCATCGGAGATGCCACCAATGCTTGACTTGCCAGATTCACGCAAAGATGACCTCGAAGACGGGCGCAGAGGGGTTGTCGGTCGCGACGTTGGCCGTCGTGTTTTCGAGCCGGATCGTTTGATGCTGCCATCGAGCGGGCTTTTTGAAGATGACATTATGATCGCTGATATCTATTTGCTTTCGTCTCCTCTTTTTGCACGGAAGCACTTGAACATATAGTGCTGGCTATGCAGGTTATAGCGTTCTATTTACAAATTATGCCTGCGGCTCGACAAACGCGATTGACGATAACGCCAGTCGCGTCAAAGCAAGCTCTCAGAGCCGCGTGGTGTGTGACCTCCAGCTTGGGTTGTTCATTTCGTCCCATCCCATACCATGGGAAGTTCGATTAGAGTCGCAGTTCTTAGGCAATTCATAAAATATCCGGATCACCTTATTGTTACTCATATATGGAGTCCTTTATCAATGTTGTAACTTGTGCCAAGGGACGGCATTTGGTCGTTTTAACATTTAGCCTCCCCCCGCCTTTTCAGTTGTTCTCTTAATGACGACCTTGTGCAGGTAGCATTGTGCCTGGATCTTGATTGCTGGGAAGCCATTATAGTCATTCTTTTAAAAAGAAAAAAGAAAAAAGGAATTGAAAATAGAAGCTTTATTAAGGCGCTGTGTACGGAGTGAGGTAGCTTGTATTACACTACCGTAGATCTTTATGTGCAAGCTGCCATGGTACAGTACATAACTGTTTCATTGTGCTGTCAATGACTGTTGAGCAACATTGGATACTTGCAAGACAGGATGAGATTCTCACGAAGCTCATGAAGGACTCCGGGGGAACCCCTGGGTTGCCTTGAGGTATATCAATAATGTTCAATAAGATGGTGTTGTGGTTCTCTACTCTAGTCTGCCAGATCTCGCACATTTATCCACTGTGCGGGGGTTATCTGACGGATGTTATGTATCCCCGAGTCCGCAATCACTCACTGCGCCGTATTTACATCGCGTTCCCAAGTTATTCTGTTTTTGGAACTCCAACTTCGACGTGACAAGTTTTGTTCATACCATATGCCCGCAAGATTAGACTCAGTTCTTTTTCTCCATAATAGGATATTTCGCCGCACAGCCAGTCAGCATTGGCATAGACCCGGGCATCTCGGATCCGCAGGTCAAGCGCATACGAGGACTTCTTCGACTTTTTGCTCCAACGCTGCTTTCCCATCTAGTACGCCTTTGGGACAATTGTCGACGCCGCATCGATCCTACAGATCTGTACCCCTGAAATATTGTAGATTCTCCTCATTTTTCAAGCGATCATTCTCTGGGGCTCCTCAGCGCATTATTAGACCAAGATATTTCAACTCTTCAGCCTCCTCGCAACACTACCATACGCACAAAAACCCCGCACAAAGCTCCATTGGAACCTGGACTTCTGTTATAATTATTGGCATCATAAGCGGTTCGATTTATCTTTTCACGCCTGCTACAAATCGCACGGGCGACGCCGATATCGACATTGAAGACCTTTTCAACCCATCTCCCGAAGACCCAACCGGAGGCTCCATTTACTGGGCCAGCATGACTGGAGAGACACTACCTGGCCGCCCAGGCACTCTAACGCCCGAGCAGGAGGAAAAGCTTCGTATCTTCTGGATTGCAGTGTTGCACATATTTGGCGTGTTGGATAAGGAGCATGCAAAGCACCTGAACAGTACTGCCAACGGGGTTGTGCCACCATCCTTGTCTCGACAAGGAACATCAACATCTGAAAAGTCAAAGAAGAAGCATGGCTGGTTTGGACTGAGAAGCAAGGATTCCGATGCATCAGATGCCAAACCAGCTACCATTGCTGATGTCGAAGACAAGTACGGGCAAACTGCGCAGTTCAAGCATGCGCTGGCAAACATGTCGCCAGAACTCCTGCGAAAGGCCTTCTGGAGCATGACCAAGCACGATCATCCAGATGGTTTGCTTCTCAGGTTTTTGCGTGCAAGAAAGTGGGACATTGAGAAGGCCTTGGTTATGATGGTATCAACCATGCACTGGCGAGCAGTGGAGATGCATGTGGATGATGATATTTTGGTTAATGGAGAAGAAGCTATGTTGTTAGATTCAAAAGGTGATGATCCAGCCAAGAAGCAGTGGGGTGAAGACTTCCTTGAGCAGATCGATATAGGTAAAAGTTTCTTGCATGGGACCGACAAGAGTGGGAGGCCTATATGCTTTGTGAGAGCACGTCAACATCATGCAGGCGATCAGAGCGAAGCAAGCCTGGAGAGATATACAGTGTATATGATTGAATTGGCTCGGTTTTTGCTGGAACCGCCGTCTGACACCGCTGTAAGTCTCCCATGTTGTTACTATGAACTTTTCTGATCAGAGATAGACGGTACTTTTTGATATGACGGACTTTTCAATAGCGAATATGGTGAGTGCAAATCCATGAAATTTATCTATGTACTAACGTCTGGTAGGATTATGCTCCGGTCAAATTCATGATCAAAGTGTTTGAAGCAAATTACCCTGAAAGCTTGGGAATTGTCTTGATCCACAAGGCCCCTTGGATTTTCCAAGGTGGGTAATCTCAACATATGCCCTTAATGATCTAGCTGACTGTGTATATTCAGGCATATGGAAGATTATCAGAAATCTATTAGATCCAGTTGTCGCAAACAAGGTCCACTTCACCAATAAAACTGACGACATGGAAGTGTTCATTGAGAAATCTCACATTCCGAAGGATTTAGGGGGCGAGGAAGATTGGGACTATAAATATATTCCTGCCGTCATTGGAGAGAATGAGAAGATGAAGGACGTGACAACCAAGGCCCAAGTGGAAGCTGAGAGGCAGAAGATCGTTGAAGATTTTGAGAAAGCCACAATCAGCTGGATTGAGAACAGCAGCGATGAAGAAATGAAGAAGAAGCGCTGGGAGCTGCGACTTTCTCTGAAGGAAAACTACTGGAAACTCGACCCTTATATTCGCTCTCGATCCTACTACGATCGCATCGGCATGATCCAGCCTGGAGGACATCGCCAATTCTACCCGTCCTCCAAAAAGGAAGCACCAGTTCCTGAGGCTGCATTAGCACCAACAGCAGCCCCGGCAGCAGCTCGGAATGGCGATGTAGATGAGACGTCGCCAGATGATCTCGATTGAACACAGTCCTCTGTTAAGTCTCGAGAGGCTATGACAAACCTGAAACGATGGTCATAGGGCACCGGGCGGCGTCTATTGGACAGCACCTTGATGCTCAACTATTCTATGCCATTGTACATAACAGCACATGTGGCCTGTAAATAGTTCATGATATGCGGCATAATTCATTCTTGTATAGTGTGACCATCAGCTACATCTTGGTCTTGATCTCAGCGAAAAGCTCCTTGAGCTCGTCCATATCCATCTTCAGCTGAGGCCATCCAACAGTCAATCCTTGCTCGACATTCGGTTTGGGAATCTACATTGTCAGTATTATGATGAGACTGCCATCGGACGCTGAGTCTCATACCATGTGGAAATGAACCTGGATCTCTCCGTCAGCACTTCCATGCCTATGCGCGGTGTGCAAGTAGAATAGAACTTACATGATCGACCTCCTGATGCGCAATCCTTCCATTGTTCTGCAAGACGTTGTAATTGACAGCGCCGGTAGCTGTGACGAGCTTCTTCACAACGGGCTAGAAGGGTCAGCTGGTGCTCCACTCCTCTGCTCTATCATCGTACCAGTATCTCAGCGAGCTGATCGTCGGGAATGTCGGTGAGCTTCTCGCCATGGTGCTTCGGAACCACCAACTACAGTTGTTAGTCGTCAAGCACACCCAATATGTAGAGCTTCCGCGATACGTACAGCATGGCCACGGCTCAGAGGTTGGATGTCGAGGAAGGCAAGGACCTTGTCGCTCTCGAAGAGCTTGAAGGATGGGATGTCCCCTGTGATCCTTAGCGACCGATGCGAGAGATGGAGAAAAAGAGATGTACCTACCTTTGATGATCTTACAGAAGATACAAGAAGCCATTTTACTCGGCGCAGTCATTAAAGGAGCACAAGGCAGGTAGGTGGTTTTATCATGGAGCTTCCTCCTCTGTATCCGTCCATATCAGGAACCCCGCACCATCGGCTTGGCGCTTGGTAAAGTTGTAAACAGATCTGATGCAACGGCCAACGGCCACTGGGCTGCAACAACCACCAGTACCACCACCGGTACCACCACCGCCACTCGCCGCTCGCCGCTTCCCCGCCTTGGTCTTGGCCGTCATCTTCTTCTTATCATATTCCAAGTCATAGAGGCTTATGCTTATGCTTATGCTTATGCTTATGCGGGTGATCATACCTATGCGGGTGATCATGCTTATCGCAATCGAATGCTGCACCGCAGATGGAGTGTTGTCCCTCGTGGGCTCCTTATCCGACAGCTCCCTGTTACGTCCTCATATCATACACCAACTCGAATAACTCCTTCCAGATATGCGGGGCCTGATGGGAGTTTCTTGCCAGAGGCTCACGTTAGATATAGTATATCATCCCCACCCTCTCCCTATCTCTCCCTATCTCTGCCTTTCTCTCGTCTCGTCTCGTCTCGTCTCGTCTCATCTTTCTCTTTATCTACATTTGTTTTCTATCCCCTTCATTGGAAAACAATACCTCACATATATTGCACCGGGTTTACTTCACTTCATATCAAAATCGGCATCTGTGCCATCTCTTCATTCTTGCCATCATCCATCCAAAATGGGCTTAACTGGGATCCGTACTGTGTGCGAGGTGTCATTCGATACACATGCTTCCGAGCAGCCAAAGCTTCATGTGTGTCTTCTCCTCCTTACTTCACTAGCTCCAACTTGCTCTTGACTGATACTAGTAAGAACCGTTGGCATCCCGACAGTAAGTGCAATACTATCCAGTGTCTATACAAAATCCCTGTCTTTGTGAATTAATGCCAAACAGTCCCATTTGCCGATACCATTAAGGATGGCGAAACAGTGAAAATAGAATGTGTTGACTGGACTGGTGGACAAATTGGCAACAATGACAGCGCAGATGATATGAGAAATGTGGATTTGACCAAGATTCATTACCTATCTGGTCCTTTTGAGATCCAAGGTGCCGAGCCCGGCGATGTTCTACTTGTGGAGATCATGGATGTGCAGCCCTTCCAGGACAAACCATGGGGCTTCACAGGAATCTTCGACAGAAGGAACGGCGGTGGATTCCTTGACGAGATTTATCCAAGCGCTGCCAAGGCAATCTGGGATTTTGAAGGCATATATTGCACTTCTCGCCATATTCCGCACGTCAAATTCCCTGGCCTCATCCATCCAGGTATTCTTGGATGCGCACCATCTGCTGAAGTGCTTGAAATGTGGAATAAGCGTGAAGGCGAGCTTATTGCAGCTAACAGGCTCGATCGTGTGGTTGCTGAGCCACCACAACCCCTGAATGTTCACGCTGGCAGTGCTTCCGAGGAGATTAAGGAGAAGGTTGGCAGAGAGGGAGCTAGGACTATTCCTGGACGCCCTGAGCATGGAGGAAACTGTGATATCAAGAACCTGAGCAGAGGAAGCAAGATATACTTGCCAGTGCATGTTTATGGTGCGAAGTTTAGTGTTGGAGATTTGCACTTTTCTCGTAAGTTTTCCACCTCCCCTTCCGTAACTTTAATTTCTCGAGTATTTTCTTTGATCTATCGCTTTAGTACGAGGCTTCCCTCTTAAGCGTGGCAGCACAATAGGTCTGCACAGCAAAAGTCTCTACATGTGATTAACACTCTATGTTTTTCTTCCCTTCACCTTATTATTCTCTTTTTGTTTTGTTTTGTTTTGTTTTTGTCTAACCACATTTTAGAGGGTGATGGCGAAATATCCTTCTGCGGCGCCATCGAAATGGCCGGTGTCATCACTATCAACTTCAAAGTAATGAAAAACGGCATGGCGGATCTAGGCATGAAATCACCTCTTTATCTCCCCGGGCCTGTGGAGCCGCACTATAGTCCTAGCCGCTACCTAACCTTCGAAGGCTTCTCTGTCGATTCACACGGCAAACAGCATTACATGGATGTGACGGTAGCCTACAGACAAACGACCCTCCGTTGCATTGAGTACCTACGGCGATTTGGCTATAGTGACTACCAAATCTACCTTCTGCTATCGTGTGCTCCAGTTCAAGGACATGTGGCAGGAATCGTGGATATCCCAAATGCTTGCACGACGCTGGGGCTACCAATGGATATCTTTGATTTTGACATTGCACCGATGGGAAAGGTGACGGCGATGGATATGGGTAGCTGTGCATTTGAGACGGGGGTCACGGAGGGAAAGGTAGTGAATGGAGGCGCAAATAGTGAGTTTAGCTTTGGTGGGGGGTTGACGTATTTGGAGAAGGGCAAGGGAGGGTCGACGAAGCCATTAGTAGTGGCCCAGGTGAAGGAGTCGACGGAGGATTCCTAAATTTTATGAAGGCTGGAGATTAATGGTTTTCAACACATGGTGCGGAGCTCTTTCTCTAGTAACCACGTCGCTTTTAATATGTGATAATACCTAGCATTTGTTAGTATACATGCTGATGCCTAGCTCACTTCTCATGCCAATGTAAGTGCAAAGTCACCGATTTCATTGTTCTTAATTCCATTGTCATTGATTCCATTGCCGTAATGCCATCCACAATGTCATTAACTAAGCAAAATCTCACTTAGCAGTTTATCCTTTACTCCATCAAGCGCTGCTCTCCAACTCTCTTAACATGATGCATGCTCCTAGAGCAAATGCAAAATCAAGAAATGGAATTGCCGCAATGCTTTCTTCAATTCTAGACAATCCAGCCACACTCCCGCTTCACTAACATCATATCCTCAATTCCCCATCTCGGCTCTCACCTCCTGCTCCCTTCATTCTCCCTACTCTTCCCCTTATCCACCTTCTTAAACCTCTCACTATCCTGGTTATCATCGCCGAACCCTAGGCTGTCGTCCCCATCAAGCGTGAGCCCCGACATCCTCCTAACTCTAGTTGCCGGCCCGCCTAGGTCACCAGTGCTTCTTCTAGCAGAGTCCGGCAGTTTACTCGGGGGTGGGGTCCTCAACAACTCCTCGGCCGCTTGCCTTGCCTTCTTATTTTCCAACGCCCGACGCAATGTCTCTTCAGAAGTTGGTTCGATATCTGCCCACGGCGCACGTGTGTTAGCCGCATCAACTCCTTGAAAGCTCCACCCTCTTCCTCTTCCTCTTCCTCCTCCTCCTCTTGGAGACGGCATGGGACGTGAGTACGACGTATAGGGTAGATGGGCTTGAGGCGAGAGCCAACGTTCAACTCTGGCAGTGGAGAGTTGGTCTGCAGGAGGAGAATGGTCAGGACGCAGGCTGCCACTGGTAGTGCGGACTTGACGAGGAGGAGGTGATGGACGGATATTTTGTGGCTGGTTTCTTGCGCTAGACGATGGAGAAACTCTGCTGCCGCTGGTGAGTGGGCCAAACGTGCCGGGGGAGCGAGGTTGTGGAGTGGGCGGCGAGGGCACGCGGAAGCCTGAGTGTCGCATCTGCTCTCTTAGAGCTCTGATATCTTCTGGGGAAGAGATGTTGCCACGTCCGCCGCGGTCATCTGCGTAAGGAGACTCACTAGCAGTTGGCGCAACTGTCGAAGATGCAGAGCTAGCTGTGACATCCAAGGCAGGACGATCAATGGTAGTGTTGGCAGCAGATCTGCGGTAGTCGAAACGATTTCCATTGTCAGGTAGAGGGTTGATCACAGTTCCTTGATCTGCAGGTCGGTGGAGGGTGTTGGCATGATTGCTTTGTGGATCGGAACCAGGAAGCGTATTGCCTGAGCGCGTAGCCGGTTGAACTTGGGGAGTTGGGGGAATGTCTGAAGGTTTGCATGCAGAGCAGGGAAAGATCGCACACTCAGAGTGATCTAGTTCACTGCCACCATAGCCGTGGAAGGGCATCTTGCTTGTGCAAAGAGCTTGACGTTGCTCCGGATGTTTATGCGGTGCGGCTGTGCGATTGTGCGATGGGATAAAGGATAGTAATATATAAAAGGAAGGCGTGTTGGGGGAAATAAACATGGAAGGACCGGGGTAACGGCGTCCTGAGGACGTGAAGGAACGCAGAGAATCTGGATGGGAAAGAATTGTGAACATAAAATATATGAAGTTCCTTTTTACATGCAATATCCATCTAATTCAGGAGTGCACAGGAAAGACAGGACAGAAGAGGCATATAAACCTACTGGACACCGGAGATGATCTTACAGAGGGTATTCAGTGCAGGTTCCTGAAGAATGCTTGCGGCTTTAGAAGCTCCAAAACACCATGGAAACCCCACAAGAGTATAATAAGGACATACCAGGCAGATGATTTTTATTCTCTGAACTAACACTGAAGGTTTTTGTCCTCTGAACTAACACGTTGCCAAGGGGGTTTCTCACATTGCAGGCAGCCTAAAAGTGACACGGCAGCTTTGCATGAAAAGAGAATACTTCCATTCTATGCCAAAAGCGAGTTACCTGTGCAGGAAGAGATCGAAGCTATGTATGAGTGACTGGCCATCAGAATAGAATACTACGTCGCTTGACGTATGACATCTAAAAAGTCATGAAAAGCCATACTTCTATGTGTTCCTTCAACTTCAGCCTACTTCCTAAAAACTCCATATATCGCTAAAGTGCGCCGTCATTCATGATGAATCATCATTATTGTTCAGTCATATCATAATGGCCAGATTGTTGTGCGTGGGTTCCAGCTTGTCCTTGGCCATAGCCAACCCAACCACAAATATTGCATTTGATAGCCATCCCTCCAGTATCCGTGAAATAGTGCTGAGACTGCAAGGTTTTGCACAATTCCTGTGCTTTGATCAAGATGTCGTCATCATCCGAATCCCAGACTCTCTTGTCTAGTTCAGGAGGAGCATCTGCCTTGGTATGTGGTGGATCTGAGGGACTCTGAACAATGGTATCATAATGGATCCCCGAGTATACTAGGATACATCTGAAAGGGGCGTCTTCATTGAAGCGATCAATGCGCAGAGACTGAAGAAGGTTAGTAGTTTTTCCATCATGGGCAGTAGAATATCAGAGGCATCACCTGAACATCAATACTGCAGATCTCAATATTGAAGTGTTTTGATAGAATGGTCAGCTCTATAGCACCTCCCCATGCCTCATCTGTTTGAATCCAACGGCAATAATCGTCTGGGTCCCTATTGTCAAGTACAACCTTGGTGTACACGTCTGGTTCTGCTTGTATTTGTGAGGCTACCAGTGAACGGAGTTCTGGCATTGAGAGATCGTCGCCAGGTAGGACTGCTGTACCAAATGCTCGAAAGAGACAGCTATTATCATCGGGCATCACCCGCACAACTATGTCTTCGTTAATATTAATGTGCCTTGTCAGAGAACAATGAGAATGAGAATGGCTTACCCAAGGTTGCGCCTCGCTCTGGCAAGGGCAGTTCCGGAGTATCCTTGGCCATTTCCTTCCGCTGTAGAGGTATGGGGCTTTGTTTTTTTGTCGGCGCTTCCGGGGTTCTATCTTTATAGCCACTGGATCTTCCAGCAAACTTGGGCAAACCAGTGGATGGCGATGTGTTTGGAGATTGGCTAATAGTCGTCATAGATGTGGTTTGCGCTGCATCTGTGCTGGCAGTCACACCTGCTGATTTCCCGGAAACAGCGCCACCATCTCGAGCGCTGATTGTCAATTGTTCGCCGTCGAGCTTCACGGACAGCTCACTTAAGATAGTCTCATCGTGTGGTAATTGGAGGGGTTTCGGTGGATAGCTGTATTTGATGTCGAATTGATTTAATGCCGTCTTCTCAGTGATCTGATTCTTTAAATCTGCAACGGTAGCATCTTTATTTAAAGTGATAGTCGAAGCGCCAGCTGGGCCTCTTAATCGAATTCGCATCGTATCCGGCAGCTGTGAGGTTATCCAGAAGGGTTGTGGCGCTGACACTGACGCATTGTATAACCGAATGCGACTGCGGGCCGGCAGAAATTCCGATGTGCACGTACCTCACACTACAATGCCTATTTCGTGCTAGTGTGCTCTTGGGAATCGCGTCGCAAACCGTAATGCGCAAGTCGCGGACAGCTTCATCTGGCCCAAGTGTCGCCGCCACACCACAATCATCATCACAGATTACAACAACCATGGCATCGCAAAGCCCACCACCACGCGAGAGCGTCGAAGCGCCAGACACAGATACTCCAGTCAAAATGGAAACAGCGACAACAACTTCAGCACCCAGCTCGCGAGGCGTATCGAAGAGCGACCTGGAGATTATGAAGGGTATCGTCGATCACCTTACAGAGGCCAAGGAGGAGTAAGAACACCGCCGTGCAATTTCTACTAATTTGACTTCATTACTGACTGTATATAAGTGATCGCGAAGTGACAGCAGTATTCCAGCGCATTGTAAACAAGAGATTCCTCCCCGACTACCATGAAATAATTAAAGATCCCGTTGCCTTTAGCACAATCCGGGTATGTTCACCCCCATTGAGAAGCTGTTTCCACTCGCTGACCATTGCTTGCAGGGCAAAATACTCAGAAAACAATATACAAGCTGGAAAGAGTACGTGCGGGACTTTGCCATGATTTCGCACAATGCGCAAGTCTATAACCGGCCTTCAGCTGAAGCATACCGCGACGCACTTACGTTGAGAGAGCTAGTCAAGCTCGAGTTGGCGAAACTCGTAGATAAAAATATCATAACTGCTGAAGATGCAGAATATCCCGATCTTGGAGAGATCCCTGATGTAGAAGACTCTCCACCACCACCACAGCCCGGCGAGGAAGATCAAAACGGAGCGGCGCTTGCCGAGGACGAACTTGACGAAGAGGATGAAGATGAAGACGAAGAAGATGAAGATGCAGATGATTCTGATGAAGAAGCAGCGCGTCGAAGACGTCGGAGAGGCCCTCGAACCTCAGCTGCGATTACGAAGCGCGAGGGAGGCAAGGTTGAGGATTCGAAGGATGATGCGGATGCACACAAGAAGAGAGGCAGGCCACCGAAGGTTCACACACCAATGGAGGCTCGAATCAATACCATACTGAAGGGCCTGAGGAAGTTTAAGGATGACAAGGGAGACCTCAAAGTTCTCCATTTCGAGAAGCCGCCGGACAAGACTCAATTCCCAGAATATTACCAGGAGATCAAGAACCCTATTGCATTGGATATGATCAAGAAAAAGGCAAAACGCAAGAAGTACAACTCAGTTGATGCAGTCATGAGGGATCTGGAGCTCATGTTCGAAAACGCCAAAGGATATAATCTGGAGGATAGCGAGGTGTATAGGTGCGCTGTTGACTTGCAAAAGGAGGCACGTATTCTCGCTGAGCAAGAAAAGACCAAGCCGGACAGCGCTTATGTCGATGAAGATGGCAGGCTGCCGCTCCCAGAAATTCTTCACAACGGAGAAATCTGGAAAGTTGGTGATTGGGTTCATCTTCAAAATCCAAATGATCTCACCAAACCTATTGTGGCTCAAATTTACCGTACATGGCAGGACCCAGAAGGACAGAAGTGGATCAACGCATGCTGGTATTACCGTCCAGAGCAGACAGTCCATCGCTATGAGAAGCACTTTTTCGAAAACGAAGTGGTCAAGACTGGGCAATATCGTGATCACCACATTGATGAGGTCGTTGATCGCTGCTTTGTCATGTTCTTCACCAGATATAATAAGGGGCGACCACGAGGCTTTCCTCCTGATAAGGAGGTCTATGTTTGCGAAGCACGGTACAACGAAGATAAATTCAAGCTTAACAAGATCAAGACTTGGGCAAGCTGCGTGCCTGACGAGGTGAGAGAGAAGGATTACGAAATGGACCTTTTTGATGTTCCAAGGAAGATGAAAAAGGTTCCCAGCCCCATCAAGCATCTTCTCCGCGAGGATGCAAAGGAAGATGATCCACTTCCAAAGCCTACTTGGGGAGCAGCGAATGCTCCTCCCATTGTCGGTGCAGTCCACAAGCGACCTCGTGAAGCAAATGTACGTTCAGCATTCATCCCAACATTAATTTGAAGGGAACAGTTAGCTAACAGTGATTAGGAATCTCCTCCACCAGAACCAACACCATCACCTCCTGCTCCAGCACCTGTTGAACCCGTGCGACGCTCTGTGACTGTTGAGCGAGCTCCGACGTACAGCCAAAACGATGTTCAAATGGGCAACACCATCTCTCACACTGCACCATCTCCCGCGCCATCGCACCAATCCCTGAACTCGTACGACCAGCAATTCGCCCCGTCGCGACCCTCCGCATCACCAGCACCTCCTCTGGCCCCTCAACACTCCTCCTACTCCTCGCACGCCAACGTTGGCCACACTCCCATCCCGCAAACACCGTCCTTCGCACCGGCAGCGACGCATGCCTCCGGCTACGGCGCCTCCTACGCCGCCGCCACAAACTCTCACAGCTCCGCCCTCCCACAAACCAGCACCCCGCTCGCCTCTTACGATGCCAGCTATGCGCGCTCCGTCCCGCCTCCACGCTCCTCGTACCCATCTACAACCAGCACAGGCGTGCACTCCAACGCGTATAACCCGCCGAGGTCGGTCGAGGTGTACCATCTGAGCGACATCGCGAACGCGAGCATTCCGCAGGACATCCGCGAGCAGTTCCACAGGGATGAACATGATCGGATCCTGTTCTTCACGGCGCCGCCGCTGGACGTGCCGCGTCCGCTGCTGGGAGGGAAGCTGGGCGGACATAGTCTAAAATATCTTGCGAAGAAGGCTAGGGATGAGGAGGCGTTGGTGCAGAAGCGGAGAGAACGCGATGAGAGGTTGGAGAGTGAGGCGAGGGAGAAAAGGAAGAGGGAGACGGAGGATGAGGAGAGGAGGCGGGAGGAAGTGAAGAGGTTGAAGGGTCGGGCGATCGAGATGCTGATTGGGAAGGTGGAGAAGGGGACGGAGGGGATTTATGAGGAGTTGTATAATGGGGACGCGAAAATGGTGATGGAGGAGGAACGGATGAAGCTGGAGAAGGTGCAGAGGGAGGAGGAGAGGAAGAGGACAGTCCTGGCGAGGCATGAGAGGGAGAGGAAGGAGGCGAAGTTTATCCAGCTAGCGAGGGTAACGCTTTAGACGCCCATTTGTCTGAGATTATTTGCTTTGTTTTCGGAGCTGGCTGGTGGCTGGTGTACGCTGGAGTCGGTCCCGAGGTTCTTATATTGGGGGGGATGGGCACAGGCATGGACGGGAGTATCTCCAACGGGGAGTACAAAACTACAGATCTTGCGGATTGTAAGGATCGCTTCGAGACAGGATGAATTACATGAACTCCAATTATTTGACCTGGAAACCCTGCGCTTTGTACATTGCGCAGTCTTCTGTCAGTAGTGGCAGTGCCTGACCCCGTGATCCTCGCTCTCGCTTCATGCACACTCTCAGACCCACTCCCTCGCCTGCCAAGCATTCGTTCATTTCCAATCCACCCATCATATGCCCATCTACACTTTTCACACCCAATCAAAGCATCGGTGGTTTAGTGGTAAAATCCATCGTTGCCATCGATGGGCCCCGTGTTCGATTCACGGTCGATGCATCCCAATCTCCAGCAGCTCCGGCTGTTGTTCACCTTTTTGAAGTTTTGACGCCGTGCGATGGAGATTGGTTGTGTGGATGGATCTGTGCGCTTGCGACTGGCAAGTGGGACGGACGATCCAACAACTTAGTTATCCTTTAGCTTTTGCTTGTCGTCGCTCCAGGTTCAAGGATCTCCACCTGTGGTAGACACACGGAATCCCATCTTTCCAATTTATTGGCGCGACGCAGTCAAGTACGCAGTTATGTGTCTATTATCACGTCACGGTTCACAAGCCGATCCTGGCCAGCTGGCGAAATAGAGCAGAAGCATCATTGAATTTGATCTATCTTTGAATCACTCGTCCATATCCAAAAAACTCTCTACGTCGCACCCCAAGATATATATATACATCGAAATAAAAGTCATATCCAAACGCTCCGCTTTGCTATATATTCAGGCATATAGTGGAGTTGGTAGGGAAAGAGAAGAAAAATGAAGCAAAACAAAAACAGCTGCGAGACATCATCCGCCTCCAGCTTGGTCATCAACATCATGGAGAGTTGCCTCCCAGTAATGAATGTAATGCATAAAGACCCCATATGCCCTCATCCCGTCATGATTGATAACAGATGATCCACGAGCACGCCCCTGCTCGCTATGCGCCGTGTCCCTAGACCGTCCGAGAGAGTAGAAGAGAAAAGACTCGAGTCGGCACCGGCTCTGCTGCCGAAGTCGACAAAAAATCGTCGTGACAGCCAGGTCAGAGGTCCGTTTAGCCAGATGGGCACTCGCCCAAGAAACCCCACCATGGCTCGGCGTTGAACTGGTTGGCATTGCTGGTCTTCCAGTGCATGTGGTATGGGTTGAAGAGCACAAGTCCAGCCGGGTTCGACGTGAACGCAGACTTGATGGCGGCAATGGCAGTAACCTGGTTGGCTAGCGATGGGACAGCAGCGCCGTTGGCGTCGCCTTGGGACGGCCAGCCAGTCTCGGTGATAACGATGCTCTGGGCGCTGTTGGCGAGGACGTTCTTCAGGCGGCCGAGTTGCGCGACCAGGAAGTCGCCCGCCTGGGATGCCGCGGTGTTTGGGTCGAAGAATGGATGGCTGTTGACGGCGCAGTAGTCACTGTTGTCGCACAGGCTTGGGTTGGAGATCGTCGCAATAAGGGTGTCACAGGTAACAACTGGCCCAGTGTAGCCGGCAGCTCTGAGGAGACTGCGAGCCGTGTTCACGGCAGCAACGACGGTCGCAGCAGTAGCTTGGCCGCCGTTGACGAGTTCGTTGCCGACGGAGATGGTGTGGATGGAAGACCAATCACCTCCAACAGCGGAAACTATGGTCTGAACAGATGATTCGATGGCGTTGATGTCAAAAATGCCTTGGAAGAGCTTCATGCCGTGTGCCTTGGCAGCAGCTAGCACGTTTGGAACTGTGTTGCAATCAATGCCATAGGTGCGGACAGTAGCAAAGGCACCTCCGAAACCATCGAAGTCGACCAGAACCTGGGCCGCAGTCTTGCAGGTACCATCCTTGTTGTATGGGTTGTAAGAGAGACCAAATCCGTTTGAAGCTGAAGTAGAAACAGGTGAGACGGCAGCAGAAGTTGTGGCCGGCTGGGCAACAGCAGCTACTGACTCAGAAACAACAGCTGCTGGGATTGCCGCTGAAGCTGCAGAAACATCGTTATTGACTGAAACCGCGACAGCGACGGCTGGAGCAGCGGTTGCGGCGGCCTGGACTGGCATCTCAGTGGTGGTGGATACTGGGTTGCCATTCTGGTCAACGTAGATGATGACCTGAGGAGCAGCAGAGGCTTGGGCGTAGACAGTTTCGACCTGCACTACGACATTCTTCTTGGCATGTAAAGCAGCGTGAGCGTGTCCTATGTTGCATCAGTAATCTTTCTTGAAGAAGCTATCATAATGACAAGCACTCGTAGATGGGACTCACTATGCGGTTGTGCCGAAACGAGTTGGAGCAGCGAGATGGCTGCGACAGAGAAAGTAACAGTCTTCATCTTGAACGTCTGAAATGCGTATCAAGTATGTGCTGGAAATTTTGAAATGCGGAAGAGATCGACTATGTTTGAGCAGCTGTTGTTAGCGAGGTTCAATGAATGTTTCGAGGCTTTTGCCATAAGCGTCGTGGGATCGAATGGAGATTGTCAAGGTGTCGAGCAAGAAAAGAGCGTAGTATAAAAACGAGTGTAGTGATAATGAATTCATGAAGCGATCAAAGAGAGAGTCCTTTGACACATCGATGATTCTATAGTCTGTTGCTGTTGTTGTCGTCGTTGTCATAAGAGACAAAGAGTGAGCCACGCCGCACTGGGGAGAGCATTCGCTGAGGATCTCTCTTGACAACGAGCGAGCAAAAATAACAAAATGCCACCAACGCGGCCTGCTTGGCTAAGACAATGATTCCATATGAAAGTCCGTGTGTACATACCTCTTGGGAAGCAAAAGGTTTAGAGCGGATCAAAGAATGATATCGTGGCGTTGATTGGACGTCGCGGCTGTTGGAATGAAAGGAATGTGATAAATGTTCTCGGCAGTCACTGACGCGATTCTGAAAAGAAGGGCCGGTCCCAAGTCGGAATTCTGCAACGTAAAGATTGGAATGAAGGAAGTCTGTTGTTGTTGTTGTTGTTGTTGTCGTCGTCGACAGAGGAGACTGGCTCTACTGTTGATTGGAGTTGACTTGTCGTTGAGGCTCAAAGGAATGTAAAGGCGGACAATCGAACGAATGAATATCCTCCAGAGGGTATTTGATTTGACAAGACCAGTTGCAAGTCGCAGAAAAAGAAGGAGAAGAAGAAATCTTCGAGATCGATGGGAAAGAAAGTGTAACAAGGAAGGAAGGAAGGGGGAGAAGGAAGCCGAAACAAGGCGTGGGGATGCCGCCTTCAAATAATGTCTACCTACCTACCTACAGCAACAGCCAACATCGCGTGCTCTCCACTTCATCTGTTTCAGCAGCCTGCCATACTTCGTAGTAGGAAAAGCACGTTCAAGCATAATACTGGAGTTCCGAGGTTAGTAGTACTGTAACGATCCATTTCGTTCCACAGCGGAGTCTGGCAGAGTGGAAGAAAACTCCGCTAAAACACTTGCATATCGTATACTAGAAGAGCAAACGTCTGGCCAGAGCAGCGAAGGGGTGCGGGCGCTCAGTCAGCGCTGGAAAGAAGTGGATCGTGGATCAGAACATCGTGGATAGATAGATTCTTGAATCACGAATCGCCAGTCGCCGGTCGCCTGTCTGAGGCTTTTTCCCACAGAAAAGAGAGAGGGAAGAGGAAAAATGGGGGGCCGGACGTGGGGCTTGGGATGTAGCTGCCACTACGCGCCCAGACATAGGTAGAGGCATAGTCACTGGGCACGATATCGGAGGAGCAGCGTGGCCCAAGAGCGAGGTGATGCCAAAGACGGTGGTGATATGTTAGGTATGTACGTACCTATGTACCGCATGTACATAGAGTAACTCCCCCCAGAAATGGAGACTATTACTTCGTAGGTGGATACGGGAGGAATGGAGTTGAGTTGAATTGAGTTGTGAAACGCGGTGCTAGGGAGATGGATACCTCCCAAGCAAGGTTAGTCACGCATGTTCGGGCATCTAAGCACGCCCTCCCTTCGCAGAATCCCAGGACCGTAGAAGTGCCGTGATGACTGGACAAAGCAGTGGCTTGGTGTCTTCGTGGTTATGTGATTATTGATGCGTGCGATGCTCTTCAATATGTCCAAAGGCAAAAACAGCCATTCTGGCCTCGGTGCAGACAACGCAGCAGCTTAGCAGCTTTCGCAGCTTATTGGGCAGAGTATTGGCGGGTACCTTGCATGAAGTTGTGAAGAATGACAACATAACCAAAGAAAAATGTCACTGGTAACGAGTCAGCGAGTCAATCTTTCACTTTCTAGAAAAACTTCAAACTTAGCCTTCAGTTTGCTTGGCATCCCTTTGTGATCTCAGCCAGTCGGAGAAAGAATAATTCAAGGTCCAAAGATAAATTTTTCTGGTTCCGCGCGTACTGCTTTGGCACATTCCATCCAGCGGGAACATTCCATTTGACAGACATTCAGCTCATTATTCTATTAAAAAAAAACATTTAGTCAACCAATAGCAGAGCGTGTCTTTTTGTATATGTAGATGTAGATGTAGATGTAGATGTCGCAGCTTAGATGGACACATGATGATGGAGAAGATGTTGAAGACGGAGTCGTCGTTGAAGATGAAGATCAACCCAACATTGAGGTCGAGGTCAAGCAAGGCAGAGACAGACAGGGAGAGGGAGAGGGACAGGGACAGGGACAGGGACAGGGGAAGCTTTCATGGCTAAGGCCATCGCCAAGGAAGAATGATCGTCCGATGTTCGATGTCCGATCGATGGCACAGGGTGAGTACGTGAGTACCTAGCCAGGTACCTAGTAGTGTTAGTGTGGTGTGTGGTGTGTGAGGTACCTGAAGAGGTACATACCTGACTGACGCCCATTCTGCATCGACTGATCATCCAGATCACGTGGGCCCCAGCAAAGAGAAAGACATTCCTCCGACTCCGCACCATACCACCATACGTACGCCTGCGACGCGTCTCTCCCTCCCTCACCTCTCCCTCACCTCACAACGTGACATGGCTTCAAAGGCTGTTCTCCACTTCCAAGTCCACTTCCAAGTCCACCTCTGTTGTTTCACCTGTATCGATAGTCTACCTCTAGAGTAGTAGAGTAGTAGAGTAGTAGAGTAGATTCCTCCTCTGTTAGAAATTACTACAAGAACTTGGCCCTTACGGGATGATGGTAGTAGGAATCACGTGTCAGTTCTGCTTACGTAACTAGGACCTATTACCTATGACCGCGTACAGCAGCTTACTTCTCTTAACACTGCTATCAGAATGCAAGACCTTACGTACATCACAGAGCCCTCAGGCCTTTGTGATATTGTGTGTACATCCTCTTGCATTCTGATCATCTTGCTTTTCTATCTCTTGATCTCTCACTTTCTCTGTCCTTTTTGGCTCTTCAGTGTTGTCACTGCTAGTGCTGAGTCACTCGTGAGAATCTTCCAAAAGCTGGGATTGCTCTTGATATGTCGGCAATAGGAATTTGAGCAAGGACATCCCATTGCGCTGCTGTTCGAGACGTTTCTTGTTCATTGGGATCTAGCAAGGCGAGCCCGGCATGTTCCCATCTATAGCCTCCTTTTACGTCTCCATGCTTATGGTATGAATAAACACCTATGTTCTCACATTGTGAAGGCCACGTACGATCTTTCTGCACCCATTGTGACATTATTCCATTCTCTCGCTATAGCTACCCCTTCCACACATTACAACCCCTCTACAGAGTATACTTATAATCCGGATGCCGATCGCCTAACGCCCTCCTCTGCTCCTCAGGCGACAGATGCGCCACCCGTGCCAACAACTCCTCCCTATGCGTCTCCTTCCTTCCATTCTGGTAGCGCAGCCAGACCCAGTTCAGCGCCAGCAGCACGACCGTCACTACGCACAGTGCCAGGTTCAGGTTCGCCGCGAGCGCATAGTCCGGCGCGTCCTTCTTCGGGTAGAGCCACGTGCTCACGATCCCCCCCGAGTTGGTCAGGATGAAGCTGAAGGCGAGCGCCGTCGCGCGCCGCGTGTGGCCGGCCGTGTTGTTCGAGATCGAGACCAGCATCGACGGCGCGGTGGAGTAGATGCCTGTGATGAGGAAGCAGAGGGACGTGTACTTCTGCCCGAAGCTGCCGTCTGCCGTCTTGAAGAGCGCGAAGCCGATGATGGCCAGGAGGGTGGTGGTGATGCCCGCCAGAGAGCGCTGCTGGTAGTGGTCTGCGAGCCAGGCCGAGAGCAGGCCGACGAGGAAGGCGATGACGAAGGGCGGGACGGTGAGGAGTTGTGTTTTGGTGTTGTCGAAGCCGAGCGTCTGCACGATGGAGGGCGAGAAGTACGCGAGGCCGTAGAGGCTGACGCCGCTGCAGAACTGGGCGATGCAGACGAGCCAGGTGTGCACGTCCGTGAAAGTGGAGAGCATCTCTCTCCATGAGAAGGCATGGCTCTCCACGGAGTTGATGTCGAGAGTGAGCCGGTAGTCGCAGTGGTCGGCGTGGACTTTCTTGAAGGACTTGACGTTCTGAGGGCCGTTGGGCAGGATGTAGAAGCAGAACGAGGCGAAGCAGACAGTGAAGAGCCCCTCAATGAGGAAGATCCATTGCCAGCCTTTCAGGTTGCCGATGCCGTTCATCTGCTGGATGGCCGCTGCGAGGAGACCGGAGAAGGCACTGGACAGTGCGGCAGCCGAGAAGAAGAGCGCAATGCGGATTTGCAGTTCGTGAGGGCGATAGAAGCCAGACAGGTAAAGGACAATGCCGGGGGTAAGACCGCCTTCGCAAAGACCGAGGAAGAAGCGACAAGCAAGAAGGCCGGCGTAGTTGTGGATCTGGCTTTGAAGCGTCGTCACAATTCCCCAGCTCAGCATCATCCCTGGAAGCAGGAGCCTCGGCCCTATTTTCTTAAGGACAAGGTTGGACGGCAACTCGGAGGCGATGTATGGCACATAAGTGACGGTGATGGCTAATCAATCCGCGAGTCAGCCAAACTTTGTTTTCTTCCCTCACTTACAGAAATCATTGGGAGAACATACCAGTCTGATATTGGATATCCGTGATGCCGAGATCTCTCTGCAGACCAGCAACACGGGCATTTCCAATATTTGCTCTATCCAAGAATGCGAGCAGGTACATACAACACACGAGAGGAACCAGGAGAAAGTCTAGTCGCAATAGTGTCTGTCTATCGAGTTCGGGGTCGACATGTCGGTCCACAGCCTCCTCGAGCTTCTCGTTCGGAATGTCGTTCTCATAGTGAGCGGACTCGACTTGATCCATATTGGTCTTGCTGTCCATGGTATATTGTGCTACCACGACGACGAAGCAGCCTTTAGCCCCTAACTGTAGCAAGGCTCCTCACAGATGCTCAATAACCAAGTGTGATGGAATGTTGTCACAACTAGAGATGCTCGAGCAGATATTCGCCCAGCAGAGATGTAATGGAGAATCAAGGGAGAATCAAGACTCGAGGAGGAGATAGGAGGGTATTTTGTACTTCACGACGTGTCTGTGAAGAAATCTAGAGGCATGGTTGACACCAATGCTGGAGAAAGAAATGGGGCGCATACCGCGAAAATGAGGGGAAAGCGGGGAAAGAACAGGATATGACTTAGGAATCTTCAGGAATAGCTCTGACACATTAGAAAGAGCTTGAAAGGTGAACCTTGAAGAAAAGCGGAGTGAGAAGACAAAAATAATTTGATTTGGCGAAGAAACGGCCTTTCTGGGTTCGTTCCGGTGAAGGGGTGAGGGGCTGAAAGGGGTGAAGGGGGTCATCTCGACTGAGATGGCGGGTGCGGAGGAGACGCGGAGGAGAAAACAACTGGAGATCTGGATTTCCGCACGCATGGCTGGGGTGGACAGAGGCGGAGGCGGAAGATCTAGTTAAGGCGGCCGTCGACGCCGTCGGTATATCGTCGTAATTCTATCAAGAGAACGCCAATTACTTGTTTGCCAAGTGATGGGGGAAATTGGGGAAATTGGGGAAGTGGGGAGATGGCAGGGAGTCAATGATATAAGGATTTTCTATTTTCCGCCGCATCTAACTACTCTCAGCTCAATGATTGGATTGGCCAGTTGTTCTACGAGACGCGGGAAAGGCCAATTCGTGAGAAATTCTTCAATGAAACTCACATATCTCCCAGATATGTATCTATGTTTTGGATGGATTCTGAGCATTTCCTCGTCAAGTATTGTTGAGATTGACTTTCGTGGGGTGCAAGCACAGCACGGACCGTATTCTGATCTCATCATTTACCTCCAACGTCAATAGAAATAGAAATATAGAATATATCATCAGGACGTGCATCAAGATTCAACAATAAAAAATAAGCACATTGCTTTGGATAGGTGATGCCGCATCTCATACGAAATCACGGACTTACAAAACCTATTTATTCTTCATCTTGTGCGAATGTGCATAGGTACATATGTATATTGAATCGTACGAAAGTCTATTAATAACAAGTCTTCCACCCGCCTCAGATCCTCTCTTCAAAGTATTCCCTTACCGTCTCCAAATTCCTCTGTAACCCAGGCAACTCCATCGCGACGGAATGAATGAAGAAGTCCGGACGTAATAACACATATTTCACCCCTTTCTGTAGTCGATTCTGAATAGCATCCTCATGGTACCCTCTAAGTGTCGTGATCCCCTCCACCATCAACTCACTCGTCGGGCAGGCATGATATACCCGCTTTTCCGTCTCTTGTTGTGCTTGTAACCTGCCACCGCTCACGTCGAGGTATGTGATATCCTCCGTTGACAAGATCGTGCTCGGCACACCCGAGGCCCGTATCGCCTCTGCGATGCTTGTTGAGTCGATATCCTGCGGGCTCCTTACAAGCACCAAGATAGACAAGTGGGAGAGATGGCGAAGAAAAACCGTGTCAGAGAGTCTTGGTTCCTCACCTATCCGTCTCACCCAGACCTGCGCGACCTTGCGCCCGCCTCCCTGCGACTCGAGGAAGAACCCATCAGGGCATGTTTGTGAGTTGTACACCAGCTTATCCTTAAACGCCTTTTTCGTCCTGGACCACGCTCCACCTGGCAAAGACCATATAATGCGCATGTAGAGCCTGTAGAAGAACCCTCCAAGCCATGAGCGCTGGTTGACGATGCTGCCATTCAGTTTCGTCGAGAGCGTCGCGGCCTCCCATGCGTGCCTCCGCTCTTGACTCCAACCTGTGAGAATGTGCTCGCGTACTGATGGAGAGACCTGAAGATTGGACATCATAGCCAGACGCCAGCTCAGGGCTTGTGCGTCGCGAATGCCGGTCGCGATGCCTTGACCGCCGAAGGGTGGGAAGACGTGCGCCGCGTCGCCGATTAGCATGGTTTTGCGGCAGTACCAGCGGTTTACGACTTTTGTGGCAAATCTGATGAGATTAGTCTCAGCTCTTGAAGTGAATTGACGGTCTAGACGTACGTAAATGGTCGGCAGCGGATGATGTTTATGCAGTCCCGTGGAAACTCGACTGCGATATTCTTCAGTTTCCGTGCAAACTTCGACCCTGGGATGACCATCCATGGGCCAAACTCTCTCCAGAAATTATTTTCGATGTTATCTAGATTGTCTCCAGATTCCACAGAAAACTCATGTCTGGACAGTGGCATAAAGGTTAGCTCAGGATCCATGAAAGCTTCGATGTCAGACTGTTGGCATACCTCCAAAAATTGGCCCCAGCTGGGCCGAACCTCCCACTCACTGCTGGTCTCTTGGGATTGTTGCAGAAATGGAAACCGCTTGGCCAAAAGATGTCATGTACCTGCTCTGGTGTATATCCCAGCTGCCAGAGTGGGAAATCAGGATGCGTCTCCTTTGTCGGCGTGACAATCTGGAGGTTTGCGGCGACCCAGGTTCCGACGTAGGGCCATACTGCTTCCACCTGTCTAATGCCTTCAGGTTCTAAGAACTTCTTCCGCACGACACCGCGTTTCCCGTCTGCGCCGACGAGCCAGGATGTGCGGATGGACTTTGTGACGCCGTCTTGGACGTACTCTAGCACGGTGGATTCGGCGTCTTCTGTGCGGCTGATGGCTTCGCAGCCTATTCTTAGGTCGCAGTTTGGGAGGTCTTTTAAGACCATTCTAATCTCTCGCTCTGTACAGATATGTCAGCTATGTGATACTGCCTCGTGATAAAGAGTAATAAGAGCCCTTACCGAAATTTGGCTGAAATTGAGCAATATTTTGCGAGACAGCTTGTTCAGCCCAATCAACCATCAAGTCGAAATTCATGAATGTCTTTTGCCTGAAATTTCCTTTGTGGAAGTGAAGGACTCCGATATCTGTAGCATGTCAGATCCGAACGTCCACCCTGTATGTTCACGGCTCACCTTTCCCAATCCTCTTCGTCAGCCCTTCCCCAATTCCCAGTTGCCAACTAATGCGGACGGCATCTCCATTCACGACGATCCCGCGCGGATCTTCACAAATCTCCAAATCTTTCTCCAATATCACCACCTGAACCCTTCATTAGTGCAAGCAACGAAAGCAGACAGTGAGATTGCCCAAACTTGCCTTCAAGTTCATGCGAGCAAGAAGCGCACCAAGAGCCAGGCCACTAGGGCCAGCGCCAATAATGACAATGGACGTCTCTTCCATGTTATCTTTACTTTATGATACCAACCACTGCACTTGCTGCGCTCGCTGACAAAACAAAAGAATATTATGGAGGACTGCTGAGACTGGGGAAAGGTATATATGGATTTAGTCTGCATCGTCTTCCCCCATCTCTTGATCCACTGGGAAATCGGCCGCATGGCCATATCCTCCGATGCTGTCGGATCCAATATTCCGTGGCGCCATGACACCGAGAAACAAGGCCATCGAAGTGCCGTCTATGGTGGAATGAATGTAACGATGAGGCCAAATGGCTTATGGAGTGGGATATTGAGATGATTGCGGAGAAGCTAGATGTTCCGCTTTAGCGTCGTCTGCTCCATAGATGAACCATTGCGGAGAAGTGGAGCTTGGCCTTTAACAGCGATCGATCATGGGGAAATGGAAGATGGTGTATGTACATACCTACCAATATAAGCACAATGAAGGTGAGAAATGAGCTTCCCTTAGTTATTCCATGTATTATATCGTTATCAGATCTCATTCATAACGAGCCAAAGCCGCACAAGGTCCGCTTTGCATAGACATCAGCACTTTGGCCGCTTTCAAACTTCACTATTCACCTCAGTTTAAATTTCAGGCAATCTCATATATCTAATTCACTGTTCACTCTATTTTTCTGTCTTATCCTCCTCCAAGATGACACCAGGACGCATCCCACCCGTCACAAACACCCCAGACAAAATCCAACTCAACCGCCTCAGCCACGTCTACCTCGCCCACCCCGACCTCGACGAATTCCACCAATTCGCCCTCGACTTCGGTTTCCAAGAAGCCGGCCGCGATGGCGACAAAGCCATCTACTACTGCGGCTACGGCAAGGACCCTTGCGCCTATGTATCGCTCAAGGCCGCAGACGGACAGCGACGTTTCGATGGCGCAGCGTACGTAGCGCAGACGGAGGCGGATTTTGTGAAGGCGACAAACCTGCCGGGCGCGTCCCAGGTTACAGACAGTAAGGCACCCGGAGGGGGCAGAATTGTGACGATCCAGAGCCCCTCTGGCTCAAAAATTCACGTCGTGTGGGGTGTGCAGGAGCGGCCTGTGCCGGCGAAGGCAGAGACGAGCACGGAGATTCAGAAGGGCGGGTATAACACCGCGCTGGAAAAGTCCAGAAAGGGTACGTGACATTCCTATTCCCTCGCTCCCACTCATTCCCCCTAAACATCTCCAAACCGACTGTCTTCCCCACTTCATAGGTTCCTTCCAGCGCTTCAAGGTCGGCCCCGCCATGGTCCACAAGCTCGGCCACTACGGCTTCTCCACGACCCTCTTCCTCGAAGACGTCGCCTTCTATAGCACCACCTTCAATTTCGTCCCATCCGACATCCTCTACGAGGTTCAGCCCGACGGCAGCGAGCTCGACGCCCTCACCTTCATGCACCTCGACCACGGCGCCGACTACGTCGACCACCACACCCTCTTTCTATTCCGCGCGCCCAAGGACATCCCCGAGAAGCACCGCCTGCACCACTGCAGCTTCGAGGTCGAGGACTTCGACACGCAGTTCCTTGGTCATGAGTTCTTGCTCCAGAAGGAATATACGCCTGTCTGGGGCGTGGGAAGGCATATCCTAGGTAGTCAGATTTTTGATTACTGGAAGGATCCATCGGGTTTCACGATCGAGCATTACACGGACGGGGATCTGGTCAATGTGGATAACGGGACGGGGAGGGGGGAGAGCGAGGGCGCCGCAAGTATGTATATTTGGGGTCCTGTAAGGCCAGAAGGTGGTGTTGCCGAGTAGGCAGATCCACGCTCAACATTCAAGAATTACGAATGCATAGTAAAGATTAAATATATGGCTTATATGATTGAGTTGTTCTAATCATCCGTCTCTTCTCCTAATTACCGACGTGTCCTATCCCGAGTCGTCATTCCATCCCTCTCACACCTCACCTCCAGCCGACCAGTCATTGATGTCTGGATCGAAGGTTTGGTCGGTTTCGGCTGCCATTATGAGAAGAACGGACAGGATCACAGAGTCAGTGAGGCTCTGCTTGAGACGATAATCCATATGGCAACAAGCACACAGTAGATGGAAGTAAGCAGGGGGTTCATTCATTGCTTGAATGTGACATCGCCATCTTTACGTTTTGAAGATAGACAAAATAATGAGAATGAGGATTGTCGTTGTGTCTTCTCAGTCCTCACTCATATGCTTCAATTGCGTTCCCTCTTGAATTTGTATAAGGAGTGATAGTCAACAGCACGACTGCACGAGGAAACGTTTTGGTGGACGAGTAACAAAAGAAATGGTAATGCACGTGACCATAACAGAGCAGAACTGCTGTTGGAGGGTTTATCGGATGACAGGCAAACGGAGTAGGGGTAATCTATACAGTATATAGCACAGTATATAGCAACAGAATTGATTAACTAAACTAAAATATCTATTGGGGCCTACGTAC
>Ga0123337_10000436_pt1 | contig 70837 bp, 58 predicted proteins | sample frozenSSSSmetaG_FD_89792 | JGI IMG/M metagenome (GOLD analysis project Ga0123337, IMG submission 89792) | Glacier valley bacterial and archeal communities from Borup Fiord, Nunavut, Canada, to study Microbial Dark Matter (Phase II) -... | ecosystem: Environmental > Aquatic > Freshwater > Ice >...
AGTCAAAAATAATATGCATGATCTTTTTTAGTAATGACATTAATCTATTCTCGTTTGTCAAAAAGAACTTATATGTCGCATCAGTCTGCGATATTCTGGATGAACTCGGCCACCGGAACCAGGCTATGCATCAGCGGCTCAGACCCTTATTGCCGGATATGTATGATTGCGGTTGTATAGGGCGGGCACGGACTTTTTCGTGGATTGAAACCAACGAGATCCCCATAGAAAATCCTTACGGCCTGGAGATCGAGGCAATGGATTCTCCTGTGGAAGGCAACGTGGTCGTTCATTCAACCGACCATAATGGAACTAACGCCCCATGGGGTGAACTGATGTCCACCATTGCAAAAAGAAAGGGCGTGAATGGTTGTATATGTGATAGCCAGGTCGGGACTGTGTAAAAATTATAGAGATGCAATTCTCTGTATATTACAGCAGTATCCGGCCCCTGGACTCAAAGGGCCGTGGGATAGTCACCCGTTACGACATACCGATATTGTGTGGCGGCGTATGGGTGTATCCTGGTGATCTTATATATGCTGATTTCGACGGCGTCGTAGTAGTGCCTAAAAGTATGGCTATGAGGGCATCAGGGTAAATTGCATTTGTCCCAGGTACATCGATGCCGGATTGGCCAAGGGATCTTTTCAGAGCTAGCCGGATCCCGTTCAGGCACGAAAAGATGCCTGGAAATTACACGCTTTGAGGAGAATAGGAAAACCTGAAGAAGTGGGGGAAGTAGCCGTATTGCTTTCTATCGGCGATGCGTCGTTTATCACTGGTGCATCCATTGTGGTGGACGGAGGATTTGGTTCGGGCATACCTCCCACATAGACTATGCATTTTTTATTTTTAAAGTCTTTTGCATGAACTTCAGCGGGTCTCAGAAAATAACCGATTGGTCTTTGGTTATTGTTGTCAATTTTATGTGGGCTGCGCAGGTGCCGGTAATCCGGCTCATCTGCGACCGCCTGGGTACGGTGGCCATTGCATTTATACCCTTGCTGCTGAGCACGCTTATTTTTTGCCTTTGCTCTGGGCCGAAAACAAAAAGCGTAAGGTGGGCTTCCGCTGGAAATGGAAGGACATAAAAGATTTTATCATTCCCGGCGTGGTGGGTGTGTTCCTGATGCAGTACCTGTACACGCTTGGGTCGTAAAGGACGCTGGCATGCAGGGTGATCTGATCATAATTGCCGATTCTGTACCCAAATAGAAGAAATCTGGCCTCACAGAATTATAATCACATTAAAAACAATAATTAAACAAAGTATTTAGCGCAAAGAAATATTTATTAAATATTCTATTGTTTTTTTATCCTCATGCAGTAAAAGAAAAGACGAAGGAATGGCTTCGGGGATTGTCTCACCCGGAAAATATGATAGTCTATCAATTACTTATTTTGTTGATGCTAAAAATAGCAATAACAATAATGATGGTAGAAAGTTATCCGCGGCCTGGAAGACTATTCAAAAATCTGCGAACAATGCAACATTGGGTAGCACCGTGAATATACGTCAGGGCATCTACAATGAAAATATATCTGTAAACATTACGGGTACTGATAAGCACCCTATCTCATTTATCAACTATCAAAACGAAGAAGTAATTATTGATAGTACCGGTACCAGTGGCACAACCTTGCTAACTGTCACGCATAAAAACTTCTTAAATTTTAAAGGAATGACATTTCAAAACATAACTAAAAATAATGCACAAGGAATACTCATCACAGCCTCTCCGAAAGGGAAAGTAAGCAATCTATTATTCTCAAATATTAAAATTAAAAATATAAATTGGAATGCTAACCCTTCTATCACACCTTCATCAGATGATAATTCGCAGCCCTTTATAGTCTATGGTCAGGGTATTGACGAGTCAACCGCTGTTATTAATTTAACGGTTAAAATAGTGAATTTATCGATAATATCACGGGATTCAGTGAAGTGGTATCTCTAGATGGAAATATTACAGATTTTACGATTGAAAATAATAATATTCAAGACAATACAAATATTGGGATTGCCGCAATCGGCAATTATGGCACCAGTAGGAATCTTCAACTTGATCAGGCACGAAATGGAATAATTACAAAGAATGTTTGTTATAAAAACATTTCCGGCTATGCTACAAGGGGAGGTATTTATGTTCGATAGATTTCCTGGTCAGTTCACCTGTTCAATACTAATTGTGTTGAGACTTATTGATGCCTGAAATTATCAATAAAACTTGAATTATCTTTACCATGTGGTGGATCCCAGTCTCATAGAGATTTAATCATGCCCTCTCATGCTGGCACGGGAGAAATGCTGGATATGATAAATGCTATAAGAGGTATCTCAATTGATGATAGAAGTTATTTATTCAATCATATTAAAAAATCACGCCGAAAACGATTCGTTAAAATAAAACATTAAAATATGTATAGAATTTATTTTTTACTGCTTGCTTTGGCCATTTTAAATAGCTGTTCTTCAGTTAAAAATGCAAAAAAAAATCCGACAACTAATTCTTTGACAAGTGAAGAACAAGTTAGTGGCTGGCAGTTGCTGTTTGATGGAAACGATCTCAAAGGCTGGCATTCTTATTTATCGAATAAACCAGGAACGGGCTGGAAAGTTCAAAATGGAAATATTTTTCTGGACAAGACTGAGAACGGTGCAGATAGCAATTTTGCAGATCTGGTATCAGACGGGGAGTTTGAAAACTTTGATCTGAAAGTGGAATGGAAAATGGAGCCTTGTGCCAATAGTGGTCTGATGTTTTTTGTCCATGAGTCACCTGAATATAAAGAAACGTATTTTACCGGGCCTGAAATGCAGATAGCCGATTTAGCCTGTAGTCCAGACAGCAGAATACTTAATTGCCGGGCGGGGGATCTTTATGACCTGATTTCTGTAGATACTGAATGGGTAACAACCGGAGGCAAGTGGAATGAATATGAAATTAAATCAGACAAAGGACGGCTTCAACTGTTTCAAAACGGGCATAAGGTGATTGAAACCGACCTGTGGGACACCCATTGGGGAGAATTAATATCGAAATCTAAATTTGCGGATATGCCAAACTTTGGGACCTTTCATAAGGGCCATATCTCTTTCCAGGGAAAAGAAAACGGTAAGCTTTGGTTTCGCAATATCAAAATCAAAATTCTTTGAACATGCAGCGATGCATTTAAAAAAAATTTAAAAATGATTTATGGAACAAAATGAAAATGCTTCAACTGAAAAATTGATAAGCAGAGGAAACTTTATCAAAAATTCCACTTTAACTGCGGCAGGTTTCTATATTGTTCCGCGTCATGTACTAGGTGGAAGAGGATATGTCGCGCCGAGTGATAAATTGTATATAGCCGCTATAGGATGCGGTGGAGAAGGCGCAAACGATATTCAGCATTACGCCAATGCCCCTAAGAAGAATGCTGTGGTAGCCTTCCTTTGCGATGTTGACGACAGGATGGCTGCCCCCCGGCGTAAAGAATTTCCTAAAGCGCCTTTTTATCATGATTGGCGGGAATTGTTTGAGAAGCAGAGCAGGAATTTTGATGCTGTTTCTGTGGCGATTCCAGATCACAACCATGCCATTGTAGGATTAAGTGCTATGCAGTTGGGCAAACATTTATATCTCCAGAAACCATTGACGCATGACATCTACGAAGCGCGTATACTTACCGGGGCAGCGGCAAAATATAAAGTAGTGACTCAAATGGGCGACCAGGGCGCTTCATGCGATGGCATGCGCACCCTGAGGGAATGGTTCGAGGCCGGCCTGATCGGAGATATTGAAAAGGTTTATAACTGGACGAATCGTCCGGTTTGGCCGCAGGGAATACCCTGGCCGGATAAGTCTGCTATCGTTCCCAAAGAACTCAAATGGGATCTTTGGTTGGGAACAGCCGAACAAACGGAATATATAGATAACCTGGTTCCGTTCAACTGGCGTGGCTGGTGGCGATTCGGAACAGGTGCTTTAGGAGATATGGCCTGTCATATTATAGGGCCATCCTTCAAATTATTCGATCTTGGCTATCCGACGGAAGTTACTTGCAAAGCCAGCACTGTTTATTCAGGGATATTCAAAGAAGCGGATTTTCCGGAAAGTATTCCTGTTTCAAGTGAACTTCGGTATAAATTCAAACTAAAAGATGGTCGGGACCTGCTGCTCTATTGGATGGATGGAGGCCTTGTGCCGGACCGTCCTGACGAACTGAATCCTGATGTAAATATAAATGAAGCATTAGCTGATGTACCCGAGGAAAATGACTTCGAGGGAGGTACTTTATTCGTTGGCACTAAGGGAAAGGCCTCCTGCGGATGGGGTGGAAGTCACCCCAGGCTATTACCACTTTCTCTGAACAAGGACGTAAATGTGCCGGAGAAGTATCCGCGTGTCACCGGAGGAATGGACGGCCATTGGTGGCAATGGGTGGATGCTGCAATTGCCGGCTATGGCAAAGCAGAAGTTGACTCTCCGTTTGAAGGGTATGCCGGCCCGCTAACTGAAACAGTATTAATGGGCAACTTACTAATTCGAAGTTTCAATATCCGCAGAAAAGTGAAAACAAACGACCCGGTTTACGGTAGTTTAGACACTTACGACACTCCCGGAAGGTATATTACCTACAAATGGGACGGAGCCAATATGAAAATCACGAACTTTGAACCCGCTAACCAGTTTGTCAGAAGAACGTATCGAAAAGGATGGGGAGAATTGAAGTTGTGACAGGCAGGATAATAATTGACATTATTTAAGAGTGTTCCATATAGGGATCCTCACATAAGTCTTAATGGTTTATAATTCTTTCACCAGGCGATAAACATCTTTGTGAATGATGGGCTGATGCGACTCATCGATAGTTGCAGGCATGTATACCACCAAGACCGGGACCGGTGTTTTTATATTCAGCATAATCGGTTTCTGGCCTTTGAGGCAAAGGGCAAGGAATTGAGTGTCAAGTTTATTGTCCAGCAGCTTATTACCCAGTTCAACCGGTTTCTTCAGCCTGATGCAGCCATGACTAAGATATCGCTTGTCAGATAAAAACGCAGTTCTCAAATTTGTGTCGTGCATGTACACATCATAAGGACTCGTCAGGTTAAATTTTACTACTCCCAGTGCATTGTCGCAGCCGGTCGATTGACGGATGAGGTAAGGAAAATTATTCCGGCTGTATAATGACCAATTGATCTTTTCATGATCAATGATTTTTCCTTTGGCATCGACCACCTGCATATTCATGATGTCCACCATCTCCGCGCGACGTTTAAATAATGGCAGTAATTCGCCGTAAGCAATTTTTTAAGGCACGTTCCAGTATGGATACAGGATGATGGAGTTGCAGTAAGCAGCGAGCCGCGGCGTACGGGTTGAAGGTTTGCCGGTCACGACTTTCATAGAAAGTATCATACTATCACCTTCGTAATATTTTAACTGGTTGGAAGGAATATTGACAACGATACTTTTATCAAGATGAAAATGATCGATCCATCGTATAAAATTTAATGAAACAGCTAAAGCCGCGTAGTGAGATGTGCTTCCGTTATTTAATGTCCGCGATAGTGAATCCCTCCAATTTCAATAGCATCTATCGTGCCACCAAGTTTGCCGATATACCTATTACTATCATCTAAAAAATGATGTACCTGGGTATTGATATTGTTCGCATCAATTTCAGGAATTCTTCCATCGTTAGCTGATACAATGCCATTGACTCCAAATGTGCTGCCTCTATTTTCCGGAACTAAATTTTCGGTACTTCCATTAGTATTGTCATTAAATTCTTCTTCGCTGACTTGTTGCCTTATGGCAGAAAATGTGTAAATTATACAAATATTTCACAAAGTGGGATAACACTTGTCAGAGATGACAGTTCCATAAACCATTTCAAATAATTAAATATCAAAGGAACTTCCGATTGCAGACTTATTTATTATTTATTACTTCTTCCCCTATTAAATAAATTTATATTCATTAATTGATCATTTATGAAAAATAGCCAACATTTTAATCATGAAAGGGAACCCATTTGCACGAAAACCTGCGCAATCGGCTATGTTAAGTAATATACCAAAACTTATTGCGGCCTACTAATAGTAAATAACGCACTGGCAAAATCTCCGTCTACACAAGGCAATAATTAAATATGAAGTTGACAATCGAAACGGCACATGAACTCATAATTAATATGAGGGCGTACTTTCAGACAAATAGTACAAAACAAAATTATACTGATGAAGAGCCATTAAGAGCTGAATTGTTTAGTTTAGATCAGATGGATCACTATGGCAAAACACTTTCGGAAAGCCATGAATTGAGTAAAAAACCTGTACCCGGTAAATTGCTTAACCGGCTGGCTGATAATGAAAAGGTATTGAATGCAGTGCGCAAACTACTTGTTGAAGCAATTAAGAAGAATCACATCATTCCACCTGCAGGTGAATGGCTCATCGATAACTTTTATTTAATAGAAGAACAGATCCGCACAGCCAAGAAACATCTGCCGGAAGGTTATAGTGAAAAATTACCACAACTAATAAATGTTACGTTACCCGGATTGATACGCGTATACGACATCGCATTGAAAATAATTTCACACAGCGATGGACGAATAGATCATGAACGCCTTAGCAGTTTCATAAAATCATATCAATCTGTTACCCAGCTGCAATTAGGTGAATTGTGGGCGATACCGATCATGCTTCGTCTTACACTAATCGAGAATCTAAGGAGGGTAGGTTCGCTGATCGCTATAGACATGATTGACAAAAATCTAGCGGATTATTGGGCGAAACAAATGTTAGAGATTGCTGAAAACGATCCAAAGGGCCTGATTCTGATTACCGCCGACATGGCCAGATCCAATCCTCCGATGGTGAGCGCCTTTGTATCAGAGATGAGCCGTCAGTTACTGGGCAAAGGGTCTGCCTTAGCATTACCTCTTACCTGGATAGAGCAAAGATTAATAGAAGAGGGAAGGACAAGTAATGAGGTGGTAAATGCCGAAATACAAAAACAAGCTGTAAACCAGGTCTCTGTCAGCAATAGTATTGGCAGCCTTCGTTTGCTTAGTTCGCAGGACTGGAGGGATTTTGTTGAAGAACATAGCATTGTTGACCAAACGCTTCGTCTGGACAGCGGAGGAATCTATGCGGGGATGGATTTTTCTACCCGTGACAATTACCGTCATGTTATTGAACATCTTTCAAAAAAATCGAAGCTGTCAGAAATTGATGTTGCCAATATAGCATTACAATTAGCGGGCAGAGGAGAGAAAAATAATATTCCGGATGACCCCAAAGCGCATGTCGGCTATTACCTGATAGGAAAAGGGCGTGACCAAACAATAAAATTGGCTGGGCTGCGAACTTCTTTTGCCATGGGCATTAAAAAAGCGCTGAGGAAAAATAGCTTATTCGCATATCTGGGTGTCATAATCCTGATAACATTAAATATCAGCGCATGTTTTTTAATGATAGCACGTACCGAAACTGCAAACCACTGGTTACTTGCGCTGATTGGTACTCTTTTGATTCTTTCTTCAAGTCAACTGGCTGTTACCTTGGTAAATTTTTTTACAACGTTGATTGTTAAGCCGCAGTTATTGCCCAGGATGGATTTTTCCGGAACAATTCCAGACAAGTATCGCACCCTTATCGTAATTCCTGCTATTCTTACCAATCCTCAATCCATAGAAGATTTAGTGGAAGCCCTGGAAGTCAGGTTTCTCGCAAACAGGGATAATAATTTACATTTTGGATTGCTGACTGACTTTACGGATGCGTACGAAGAAACACTTGCTGAAGACCAGCCACTGTTGCAACTGGTACAACAAAAGATCCAGGAACTGAAAGAAAAATACGAAAATGGCAACCGTGATATATTTTTTCTCTTTCATCGTCCCCGCCAATGGAATATTACAGATAAAATATGGATGGGTTATGAAAGAAAACGGGGGAAACTTAGTGAACTAAATGCCTTGCTTCGCGGAAATTCCAGTGACCGCTTTTCATGCATTGTAGGAGATCTTATCTTGTTACAGCAGGCAAAATATGTGATTACGCTGGATTCAGATACTCAGTTGCCGCGTGGCTCTGCCTGGAAGATGATCGCTACTATGGCTCATCCACTGAATCATTCCGTGTATGATGAAAAAAAGAAACGCGTAACCGGGGGATATGGTGTACTGCAGCCAAGAGTAACGGTGAGTTTGCCCGAATCAAATAGCTCGTTTTATAGCCGGCTACATGGCAATGAGCCCGGAATAGATCCATATACGCGTGCCACTTCAGATGTTTACCAGGATTTATTCGGGGAAGGTTCTTTTATTGGAAAAGGAATCTATGAGATAGATAGTTTTGAAACCGCATTGAAAGGTAAATTCCTTGAAAATCGTATCCTCAGCCATGACTTAATCGAAGGTTGCTATGTAAGATCCGGACTGCTCAGCGATGTTGAACTATATGAAAAATACCCAATGAGTTATCATTCGGATATGAAACGGCGTTCACGCTGGATCAGAGGGGACTGGCAAATTTTTTCCTGGGCCTTACCGTTTATCCCCGGTGCCGATCGCAGATTACATAAAAATCCTGTGTCGGCTTTATCTAAGTGGAAAATCTTTGACAATATTCGTCGCAGCCTGATCCCAATAGCATTGACAGTGCTGATCATCTTAGGTTGGACTGTGTTAAACGCTCCTTTGTTCTGGACAATTTCTGTGACCGGAATTATTATATTCCCAATTTTTATAACCCTGATCTGGGATACATTTAAAAAACCAGGAGATGTCAATCTATCTCATCACCTAAAACTCCTCTTGCGCACCGCTGGCAATATTATCGTTCAAACTTTGTTTTCACTGATATGTCTTCCTTACGAAGCATATATTAATTTTGTTGCAATATTGCGTACGATTTGGCGCATGCTTATATCACATAAAAGACTTCTTGAGTGGAATTCTTCAACGAATGTAGAAAGTATAAATAAAAATAGTCTTGAAGCATCCTATTCTGCTATGGGGATAGCGCCATTTCTCTCCCTTACGATATTGCTATATTTGAGCATTTACGCACCTGATAGTCTTCTTATCGCAGGGCCTGTTGTATTCCTTTGGGTATTATCTCCTTTTATAACATGGTTCGCCAGTAAACCTGCGGCAAAACAAAAAACGCTTATAACTGATAAACAAAATATTTTTCTTCTTCAGGTTGCCCGGAAAACATGGGCTTTTTTTGAGCGTTTTGTGGGTATTCGGGACAATTGGTTGCCACCCGATAATTTTCAGCAACATCCGGTCGAAGTGATTGCTCACCGCACATCTCCCACTAATATAGGATTATCACTTCTCGCCAACCTTATGGCACATGATTTTGGTTATATTTCTACGGATAATTTTCTTGAACGTACTGACGGAACAATCCGTACGATGAAGAAAATGGAACGATACAGGGGACATTTTTATAACTGGTATGACACGGAATCTTTACAGCCTTTGCCACCAAAATATATTTCCACCGTAGATAGCGGTAATCTTGCAGGTCATTTGCTAACATTGCGACAAGGACTTTTTGAAATATTGCATAAAAAAATAGCAGGACCTAAAATATTTGAAGGATTGCTGGATACGCTTAGGGTCTTTAAAGAAACATTGACGAATGAAGATCTCCCCAACCTTAATGAATTTACTTCTATTCTGGAAAAGGCATGTGATGTAAAGCCCATTACTGTGGTTGGCATAAGAGACTGCCTGAATCGTTTATCTATAAGTTATAAAGCAGTATTTAAAAACCTGAATGCTGAAGCTGGAAGTTTAAAGAATTGGTGGAAAGATATACTATTAAAACAAATTGACCAGGCTATTGATGATATGCTGATCTTCTCACCCTGGTATTCATTGCCGCCTGCCTCACATAGATTTAACACCCTTATTGAACTGGATAGTGAGATAACCTTGCATGACGTATGTATTAAAGCCTTTAAATTAATCCCATTAATTAATGTATTGATAAGCGAAACCAATACTAGTGAAGAAAACGAATGGCTTGATACTTTTAAAACTTCTGTCATTGAGACACAACAACGCGCTAAAGAACGGATAGTACTCATCGAGAACCTTGGACACGAGTGCATTCATCTGGCAGATATGGAATGGAATTTTCTGTATGAAAAATCAAAGCATCTATTCTCTATAGGTTACAAGGTAGAGGAAAATATTAGTGACCCCGGATATTATGATTTGCTCGCTTCAGAAGCAAGATTGTGTACGTTCGTGGCTATTGCGCAGGGAAAGTTGCCCGAAGAAAGTTGGTTTGCCTTAGGCCGGCTGCTTACAAAGGCCGGAAGGGATCCGATCCTGCTTTCCTGGAGCGGATCAATGTTTGAGTACCTTATGCCTCTTTTAGTAATGCCAACATATGATAATACGTTGCTTGATCAAACGTACAAAGCAATGGTCAGGCGGCAGATTGAATATGGGAAACAGCGGCGGATACCGTGGGGCATTTCAGAATGCGGTTATAATATGGTAGACATCAATTCCAATTACCAGTACCGTGCATTTGGCGTTCCGGGCCTGGGGCTAAAACGAGGCATGGAAGTCGATCTGGTGATTGCTCCCTATGCAACAGCACTGTCACTGATGGTAGCACCTGAAGTATCGTGTCAGAATCTGGAATTATTATCTGACCAGGGATTTGAAGGAGCTTATGGTTTATATGAAGCCATAGATTATACATCATCCCGTTTGCAGCGCGGTCAGGCTTATACTATTATACAATCCTTTATGGCCCATCATCAGGGAATGAGTTTTCTGTCTTTTGGATATTTATTGCTTGGCCAACCCATGCAACGACGTTTTGAAGCAGAACCACAATTCAAGGCAACCCTATTATTATTACAGGAGCGGATACCAAAAGCTTCTTCATTTTACGCTCACACAACAGATATAGGCGAATTCAATAATTCAGTCAGTGGAACAGACGTTCGGCTAATCAATACACCCAATACATTTCTACCCGAAGTGCAATTATTATCGAATGGAAAATACCACGTGATGGTTACAAACGCTGGAGGAGGTTATAGCCGTTGGAAAGACATTGCTATTACACGTTGGCGAGAAGACGTTACGTGCGACAACTGGGGTTCATTTTGTTATATCCTCGATGTCGATAATGGCCAATATTGGTCAAATACGCACCAGCCGACTGTTAAAAATGGAGAGAGTTATGAAGTGGCATTTTGCCAGAGCCGGGTTGATTTTCATAGTTCTAATAGTAACATCGAAGCGCATACGGAAATCGTTATATCTCCCGAAGATGATATCGAGATGCGCAGGATTCGCTTTACTAACAGATCCACCATGCGCAGAACTATAGAAATTACAAGTTACGCCGAAGTCGTACTTGCCTCACCCGCTTCAGATGCTATGCAGCCAGCATTTAGCAATCTGTTTGTTCAGACAGAGATATTGCCGCTTCAACATGCTATTATTTGTTCGCGCCGGCCTCGCTCTGCCGATGAACAGGCTCCATGGATGTTCCATTCTATGATTATACATGGAATGGAAAAAAGGGAATCATCATACGAAACAGACCGGATGGAATTTCTGGGGCATGGAAATACAGTTGCTAACCCTGCGGCTATGAATAATTCAGGGCCGCTTTCGGGTAATCAGGGTTCTGTTTTAGATCCGATCGTAGCAATACGCACCAGATTAGTATTAGAACCCGGGGAAAATATTACTGTAGACCTTATCATAGGAGTAAGCGAAACAAGAGTAATATGCGAAGGGCTCATTGAAAAATACCAGGATAAGCACCATAAGGACCGTGTTTTTGAACTGGCGTGGACACATAGCCAGGTAATTCTCAGACAGATTAATGCAACAGAGGCAGATGCCCAACTATTCGGACGTCTTGCCAGTTCTGTGATATACGTTAATCCTTTGTTACGTGCAGACCCTTCTGTGATTGTCAAAAATCGCAGGGGACAATCAGGCTTATGGGGATATTCCATTTCGGGAGATCTGCCAATCGTCCTGTTGCAAATTGAAGATCAAGGCAACATACAATTAGCAAAGCAGCTGATTCAGGCACATACCTACTGGCACCTTAAAGGGCTCATTGTAGATCTGGTCATCTGGAATGAAGATCATGGCGGGTACCGGCAAATCTTTCAAAATCAAATCCAGGCACTTATTCCAACCGAATTAATGGACCGTCCGGGAGGTGTTTTTGTAAGAGTAGCGGATCAGATTTCAAATGAAGACCGCATACTTTTCCAAACCGTTGCCCGTATTATTATTTCAGATACGTTCGGAACATTAGCTGATCATATTAATCGGAAGGTTCCCGTAAAAGCGATGATCCCTTATATTTCCCAACCGCCTTCTTATGCTTACCAAATGACGTCTGTTCCTTCCGAAAAGAATTTGATTTTTTTCAATGGTTTAGGTGGATTTTCACCTGAAGGAAGTGAATATATAATTACCATTGATAATAAAAATAGAACCCCAGCCCCTTGGGTAAATGTAATAGCCAATCCTGTTTTCGGAACAGTTATTTCTGAAAGCGGGCAAGCATATACATGGTCTGAAAACGCTCATGAAATGCGGCTTACCCCATGGAACAATGATCCTGTAAGCGATTCCGCTGGAGAAATCTTTTATCTTCGTGATGAAGAAGTGGGCCATTTCTGGTCGGTTACGCCACTTCCACGGGGTGGGCAATCATCCTACTGTACCAAACATGGACTGGGCTATAGCATTTTTGAACATGTTGAAGATGGAATTCACTCCGAAATGTCTGTGTATGTTGATCTTGATTCCTCTATTAAATTTATTGTATTGAAAGTACGCAATAATTCAGGAAGGCAACGCCGGCTTTCTGCTACCGGATATATAGAATGGGTATTAGGTGATCTGAGGCCTAAAACAGCTATACATATTATTACAGAGATTGATCCGGTCAGTGGGGCTTTTTTTGCCAGGAATCCGTACAGCAATGAATTCTCTGACTCGATAGCTTTCTTTGATGTTGATGAGGTCACCAGGACTTTTACAGGTGACAGAACTGAATTTTTAGGTCGCAACCAATCATTGCAAAATCCTGAGGCTATGTATCGCTTAAGGCTCTCAGGTAAGGTTGGGGTAGCTTTAGATCCTTGCGCGGCGATACAGATACCGTTCGACCTTCCCGACGGCAAAGAACGCGAGATCATTTTTAGATTGGGAATAGGAAAAGATATCAATCATGCCCGTGATATGATAAATCAGTTCCGCGGATCGGATGCGGCGCATGATGCTCTTAAAAAAGTCAGAAATTACTGGAAACACACCACTGCGGCTTTACAAGTGGAAACGCCTGATACCGCAATAAATATTATGGCCAACGGTTGGCTGACATACCAAACATTATCTTGCCGCCTGTGGGGCCGTAGCGGATTTTATCAGTCGGGTGGGGCTTTTGGATTCAGGGATCAGTTGCAGGATGTTTTATCGCTGCTTCATGCGCAGCCCCAATTGGCGCGTATGCAAATCCTGCTTTGCGCTACACGCCAGTTCCAGGAAGGAGATGTGCAGCATTGGTGGCACCCACCAACAGGTCATGGGGTAAGAACACATATATCTGACGATTTTCTTTGGTTGCCATTAGTAACCTGCCGGTATATTAAGCATACCGGAGATACTAATATTCTGAATGAATTATTACTGTTTTTGGAAGGGCGCCCGCTAAATGCCGCAGAAGATTCTTATTATGCACTTCCGACACAATCGCAAAAGCCCGCAACCTTGTACGATCATTGTGTAAAGGCCATAAAGCATGGGTTTAGATACGGCAAACGAGGATTGCCACTGATGGGCACGGGCGATTGGAACGATGGTATGGACAGGGTGGGCCGAGAGGGTAAAGGGGAGAGCATTTGGTTAGGATTCTTTTTTTATGATGTTCTTACGGAATTTATTCCAATTGCAAACTTGCACAATGATCCTGGATTCGCGACCCGATGTAAAAAAGAAGCCGACGAACTAAGTAATAATATTGAGAAGAATGGCTGGGATGGTGAATGGTACCGCAGAGCATATTTCGATGATGGTACACCACTTGGTTCCGCAAGTAATGCTGAATGCCAGATTGATTCCATTTCTCAAAGCTGGTCTGTATTATCCGGTGCTGGCAATATCAAACGTTCCCTTTTGGCTATGGAAGCTGCAGAAAAAAGATTAGTAAAAAAAGATGCTGCCCTAATACAACTTTTAGATCCACCTTTTGATAAAGCAAATATAGATCCGGGATATATAAAAGGATATGTACCCGGAGTGCGGGAGAATGGAGGACAATACACGCATGCTGCAATCTGGATGATAATGGCCTTTGCTAAATTAGGTGATAACAGACGTACCTGGGAGCTATTGCAGATGATAAATCCGATAAACCATGGCAGATCACGTGAAGAAATTGACATCTACAAGGTAGAGCCCTATGTAGTGGCAGGTGATGTATATGCGTTTGCGCCACATACCGGACGTGGGGGATGGACGTGGTATTCAGGATCAGCCAGCTGGATGTATCAACTAATTATAGAGTCTTTTCTGGGATTGGTAACTGAAGTGGACAAACTAAGAATTAAACCCTGTATTCCTTTAGAGTGGAAATTTTTCAAAGTGCACTACAGGCACGGCAGTACGATATATCACATTCTAATTCAGCAAAGAAATATGGACGGAAAAATGACCGTAACGCTCGACGGTGTGAATCAGGAAGACAATGCTGTCTCCCTTGTCGACGATATGGTTGAACATTTTGTAGAGGTCGAAATATTTACTGGTAAAGTGTCCGATAATTTAATTTGAAAGTTGCAGGATACACGAAATCAAATTTTTAAAAACTTACATCATAATCAGCCAGCTTTATGCTGTCACCTTCCAAATCTCTCACCCATGCAAGATACTTATCAGGTGTTTTGCTTCTGAAACGATTTTAAAACTGTAATGCTTACATTACTTGTGGCACCAATTATCAAAACTTTTGATACTGACGTTCTTATTTTCAAAAGTTTTTACCATGAATAATCTTTCCATCTTCCATTGTAATAATTCTGTGTGTCCGGTCTGCAAAGTCCTGGTCGTGGGTTACAATCAATAAAGTTTGGTTCATTTCCTCTGCCAACTTTTTAAATAAATCAAAAACAATATCCCTGTTTTTCTTATCTAAGTTACCGGTGGGTTCATCTCCCATTATAATATCGGGGTCGTTTATTAAAGCCCTTGCTATTGCAACCCGTTGTTTTTCACCTCCAGATAATTGATAGGCTTTTTTTATAGCCAGTTTATCAATATCCAATATTTTTAATTTTTCCATCGCATGTACCTCCACTTCCTTTTCTGAAAGTTTACCTAATTTCAAACCCGGCAGCATGACGTTTTTCAGTACCGTAAATTCATCCAGCAAATAATGAAATTGAAATACAAAACCAATTTTTTCATTGCGAACCCTTGCCAGTTCAGCCTCTTTTTTGTTTACCATCGAAATATCGTCTATCAATAATTCGCCTTCGTAATCTGTATCCATAGTTGATAAAATATACAACAAGGTAGATTTGCCACAACCCGATTTTCCGGTAAGTGCCACAAACTCACATTTTGCAATAGAGAAATTTATATCCGTAAGTACTTTTACTTTTACAGGGTCGTTAAATTCTTTATTAATTCTTCTGGCTTCTAAAATTATCTTACTCATTCTATTTTCCTCTTATAATTATTACAGGGTCCACCTTACTTGCTTTACGGGCAGGAAACCAGCCTGCAAGAAAAGTAGTGATTAAAGAAAATACCGCTCCTATTAAATAAAATGCGGGATTGTAATTAATGGGATAGGTTTTTATGGTAGGCAGCGAAGCAGTAGAAAAAGGGATTTGGTCAATGACCGCCGACAAACCGAAACCCAATAACAAACCCACGAGCCCACCAATGAAACCAATATTTAAGGCAATTATTAAAAAGATATTTTGTACATCCCTACCTGAAAATCCTGTTGCTTTTAAAATAGAGATAGTATCCATTTTTTCATAAATCATCATGTTGAGAATGTTATAAATACCAAAGCCGGCTACTATCAATAATACAATACCTACGGAATAAGAAATAAGGGTACGTACAAAACTTCCCGTTTCAAATTGTGCATTGGCCGTTTGTATATCAACTGCATCAATTTCAAAAAGGGTAGCATATTCTTTTGCTATGTATGGAGCAATACTTACATCTTTCAATTTTATTTGAATATCGGTTATAAAAGTATTTGGTTTACCCATTAGTTTTTGCACCGTTGCAATGGAAGCATAACTTTGGGTTTTATCAATATCCTGCACACCGGTTTGATATAATCCTGTTACTTTAAATTGAAATATTTCTCCACTTTTAGTTAATACCTGAACCCTGTCGCCAATATTGGCAGTGAGTTTATCTGCTAATCCCTTTCCTAAAATAATACTGTTGGCTACTTTGTCAATATCCGATGATACACCTTCAATTAGATAATCGTTAAAATGAAAGAGTTTTGCTTCATTTTGAATATCAATGCCGTTCACAACTCCTGCAATATCTATGGCTACATTATTAAAGAATATAGGAGTTATTAGTTTAGGAACAACACCCAATACACGGTTATCATTATGAAGCGTTTGTATAATAGCTGTACTATTATAGATCTGCTCCCTTGCATTGCCCGACTTTACAGAACTAATAAAGTTGTAATATTTTTCATATCCAGCCCTATTGTTTATTGGTTGATTTTTGTTAGGTTGGATTTCATTGTAAAGCCGCACATGAGGTGTTCTGTTTAACAATAATCCATCAAGCAAATCATTAAGACCAGCCATAAAACTAAGCAACGCAATAAACATGGTAATACTGAAAGTAACACCTACAGCAGCGACCAGTGTTTGTTTCCACCTGGCTAATAATAGCGAATGGGCTATGCCGTTTATAAGTTTAATATTCATAGTGCTGGTTTATAAATAAAATCGCTAACCGTTACCCCACTTATAATTTCTACCTTTTGATAATCTTTTAATCCAACAATAACTTTCCTTTTTTTACTTTTATCTATCAAAACAGAATCACCATGCAATAAATAGTTTCTTGGAATGGTGATAGTATTTTCCTTTTGTTGAATTACAATATTCGCTTCGCAGGTAAGTTTAGGATATAATGTTGCCGGTTGCCTTATAAACAGGGCTTCAACAGTAAATGATTTTGATCTGTCATTCATTATTGGATTTATTCTGGATACTATTGCCTCAAAGACCTGTCCTTTGTAACTATCCATACTAAGTACAATTGCCTGTTTAATTTTAATTCTGTTAATATCGAATTCATCCACCTGTAGTTCTATCATAAAGTTATTAGCATCACCAATTATTGCAACAGGATTCAATGTATTTACCATTTCACCTTGCTTCATTAATATACTGTACACTTTACCATCTACATCACTTTTAATAGTATAATCATTTTTTATGGCTAAAGCCATTTGTAAATTATTTTGTGATTGCTTTCCCTGAAAACTGATTTGCTTTTCCAATTGTGTATAACGGAGTTTAGCTGCCTCGTAAGCCAGTACGGAACTTTGAAACGCCATTTGCCGTTGTTCAAATTCGTTTTTGGTGCCAATATTTTGAATCCACAGATTTTGCTGCCGTTGCTGCAACAGAGCATCTTCATCCATCTTTGATTTAGCAAAGTTTGTATTAATCTGTAGTTCATGCAATTTTTCAGCATTGGTCAATATGGATGCGTAGTTGGCGGATAATAAAGCATTTTCGGAATTTAACAGGGCATTGGTATTTACAAGTTTAATTATCCTATTTCCCCTTCTTACCACATCTCCTTCTTTAACTAATATTTCTGCAATCACTCCATTTACCGTTGAAAAGACTTGATATTGATTATTGCTTTTAATGATACCTGAAGCATAAACAGATTCTGATATATTTTCCTTAATAGGCTTTACCCTTTCTTGTTTCATTTTACAGGAAGCAACCAATAAAGAAATTAATAAAAATGAAATATAAAACCTTTCCATATTTTAAGTTTTATTATAATAGTACAAACTACCATTTAATTGTTATAAGAAAAAACGGAAGATGTCATCTTCCGAGTTTTCTTAATTACTTCTATAAATCCGTGCTTATTTATAAACCGGGTTATATTTTCGAAAATAATATTATGTAAATTAAATACCTTTTATGTCTTGTTCTAATTTTTCCACGTCACGATTAAAATTAAGTTTAAATCTTTCCCAGATGTTTGTTTCTGAATGTTTGGAGTCGTTATTCCTTTTTTGAGATCATTATTTCTTCTTTAACGCCAATAATTCTCTTTTGTACTTTTCATCAGCATTTCTATTATCCTCTATTTTTTCTATAAATACTTCTGTCATGAATACAATCACCATCATTACTGATTATAATTAACGTCTATTCAGCAACCCATTAGCAGAGGATTTTATTTATTGTGCAGAAACTTGTTGTGGAACAATATCAGCCTTCAGCTTCTTTACCATCAATCGCTTTAGGTTAACCTTATCTTTTATCCATACTTTTTTTATCCGACCCAGGAGTTCACGGTTGTATGTATTTAAACGGTTGATCCAGGAAGATTTCAATAAAGCAATTGCCGTACACTTGTCCTGTAAGTTTCCCAGTTCATCTAAAAGTTTATTAAAATACTGCTCATCTTTTCCCTTCCATATACTACAAGATAATATATTATGTTTCCCTACTTCATACTCTTTCAAGTTATAAAACAAATCTTTGAGATTTTTACGAATTGCATGAATATTATCATCACTATAATGACCTGATGTAATAATGGCATTGATAACAGTCCATTTTTTCTGAATTAATAATTTGAACCCTGATAACTGAAATTCATCCGGGATAAATGCCTCTGTTTTCTTTTTGCTTTTAATAACAGGGTTTTCTAAAGATATTTCAGTCAACTCCTGTATTAATTTATCAATTTTTATACGAAGTAAAGCGAGATATGCCTGCGGATTTTTAAGCTCCTGTTTTGTAGCTTGCATGATTCGCTGCTGCTGCAATTGTAAATCACGGATAGACCCCGAAATGTTGTAAGCTTTTTTTAATTTTTTGTAAATTCCTATTTTTTTTGTTGTCTCAAGTTCCTGCGATATCATTCGTAAAAAAGCTCTTAGTTTTTTATATTCTACTCTGAATTGATGTATGGCTTCCACATCAAAATATTCACAAACCTCTTTGATATGCTTATTTAATTTTCTATAGTGATTATTGGTTATATATTTTATCAGCGCATGGTTCATTAGCAGTGTTTCCATTCGTTTTATCTTAAGTCAGTACCCGGCATCCCAAAACGATACTGATTATTGGTGGACTCATCAAGGACTATAATAGTTACTCTTGTTTCACTTGCGGTTTCAATAATTAAATAACGAACGTTTTCTTATTCAAATAAATAATTAAAAGATTTTTCGGCATAACCACAGAAAGGAAATATATCAATAACTTCTCTTACAGTTTTTGCATGGCTCTTGCTACATTCAATAAAGATACAGTCAGCAATCCATTTTAAAGGACTAAAAGGAATATAGACAAAATCAGTTATTTACTTATTTACAATCTATCTTTTGAAATAGATATTTTCTTTTTTGGTAAAATGCGAAATAAAACTCTGTGCGCTCCCATGCGAAGATATCAAATAAGATAAACCAGAAGCATGATGATCATCAACAGCCAAGGTGACTACTATCAGCATGTGTCCGCCAACCTCTAAGATTGATTAACATAATTCAAATATAGCGGGTACACTAACAGTTTCGATGGCTACATCTACTGATAAGCCGGCAAACAGAAAAAGTTCATTTTGAAATATATTTCTTATGTTGTATTCATTAATAAGCTTTTAAATCCTGTTTAAAAAATGAAATATCTGTCTCCAGACATATAATTACACCAAAAACAAAAATTACAATTATGAAAAAGATAATTATTCCATTTGATGGCGGCCATTTTTCAAAAGGCGCGTTTTCATTCGTCAAAAGCCTTCATGATATGAAGCATGTTTTACTTACGGGAATCTTTTTACCTGAAGTAGATTATGCCCGGTTCTTTTTCTTTCCCACAGCATTTGCAGCACCGGTTTATATACCAGGAATTGAAAATTCTGACGAGGAAAATATTGACACTAATATAGAACAATTTGAGCAGGCATGTCAAAGAAATCTCATAGAATACCGAATACATAAAGATCTGTTTGGCCCATCCATATCGCAATTAACAAAAGAGACCCGTTTTGCAGATCTGATGGTCATTGGAAGCGAAGCATTTTATACCAACGCGATAGTTGATGGCTCTTATGAGTATCTGAAAGATGCATTACATACTACAGAATGTCCTGTAATAATAGTTCCGGAAAAGTTTAATTTCCCTTCTAATATTATTCTGGCGTATGATGGATCGGCATCCTCCGTTTATGCCATTAAACAATTTGCCAATTTATTTCCTGAATTGTGTAATCTCAAAACAATCGTGTTGTATGCAGAAGATGAAAAACACAGTATTCCTGACCAGGCACTTATTGAAGAATTAGCAGCCCGTCATTTTGAAAACGTGACAATCACTAAACTAAATTCTGATCACAAAAATGAAATCAATAATTGGATAAACGAACATCAGGATTCGTTGCTGGTAAGCGGTTCATTCGGACGTTCAGGTTTTTCAGAAATATTTAGCAGGAGCTTTATTATTGATATAATTAAGGAGCATGCAACACCTGTATTTATTGCACATAAATAATAATTATGTCATGAGAAAGAAAGCATTGCTGTATGACGGTTCAAAATTTTCATCAAATCCAGCATTTGAATAGCTCAATAGTACTTGAAGCATACCAGCGAAGCAGAGTATCAGGTGGTTTAGAGAAAGTATAAATGATGTATTATGTGCAACAATTAAAGCTTACTTTATTTGTTGCACATAATAAAAGCTGATATAAGCAACAGGAATCAGAATAAATCCGTGTTTCCTCTCTTAAATTTATATCCATACAAGTTCAAAAGTTAAATTTCTGATTAATGAGAATAAAATAACAGTATAAAAGTATGGATTCCCTTACCCACATAGCTCTTGGTGTATGTATTGGTGAAGCTTTTTTTGGCAGACTCATTGGTAAAAAAGCTATGCTATGGGGAGCCTTTGCACAAAGTGTTCCCGATATTGATTTTGTTGCAGCTTTCTGGATGAGTCCTGCAGAGAGTTTATTGGCTCACCGTGGCTTTACACATTCCATTATATTTATTTTGATTGTTACTCCTCTCCTTTCTTTGTTAGCAGAACGGTGGCACCGGTTTGATAACATTCCGATCAGGAAATGGATGATATTTTTTAGCCTGCAGATTTTCATACATATTTTTATTGATGCGTTTAATAATTATGGTGTAGGCTGGCTTGAACCCTTTAGTCATTACCGTATTTCTTTTAATACCATTTTTGTTGCTGATCCCTTTTTTTCAATATGGCCAGCCATTACATTTATTGCATTATTACTTTTAAAAACCAGGCATCGTAAAAGAATATTTTGGTGGAGGTTTGCAATTATTATGAGTTCAACATACTTATGTTATTGTACAATAAATAAAATAAAGATTAACAGCGATGTAAAAGGAATCGCTGTGCATCAAAACATTCATTATACAAAATACTTTACTACACCAGCACCACTTAATAATTGGTTGTGGTACGTTGTGCTGGGTAATGACAGTGGTTTCTATGTAGGTTACCGCTCACTATTTGATACAAAAAAAGAAATTGATTTTAAATTTTTCCCCCGAAATAATTCACTTCTTTACTCCGTTCATAACCATGAAGAACTGCCAAAATTAATTAGATTTTCTCAGGGGTTTTATACTGCAGAAAAATGGAATGATACATTGGTGTTTAATGATCTGCGCTTTGGTCAAATTATCGGATGGCACAATCCGAAAGAAAAATTTGTGTTTCATTATTTTCTACAACATGCCGCCGACAATAGGTTAGTAGTACAACGGGGGCGTTTTGCGAAATGGAATTGGGAAATCATGAAGTCGTTATTAAAGAGAATCAAGGGCAACTAATGTTGTTGCCACTTTTTGTTGGATGCTGTAATCATTATTAATTGTGTATATAATAGAATTGCCAGCCCACAGCTATCATTCCTTTATTTCCCGTTTAAAATGAAACCTGAATAAAGTAATGAGGATTTTTATAAAGTAGTAAGAGATTTTCTGTCGCAGCCGCTGAAAGAAACCTGAGGTAAGTTTATAAGTTTCAGAAGTAATGCGGGTGCAATCCCGTTCAATTATCTCTTCTATTTGCTCCTGGACTTTTTGTGCAAATACTTTATTGCGTACCTCCAGGTTTACTTCGATACTTGCCAGGGCACTGATATTATTAATATTGTAAGAGCCAAGTGTAACCCAATGCCCATCAGTAATTGCCAATTTTGCATGAAGCACATTGGGTTGGTATTCATATATTTCAATATTATTTTTCAGCAGCTGACTATAAAGGTACCGTTCAGCATATTTAGCTATCATTACATCAGAAGGGCCAGCAAGGATTATTTTTATTTGTACATCACGTTTGGCAGCTTTGCTTAGCCGATTCAGCAATTCCTTCCCAGGCAAAAAATAGCTGCACATGATAATAACAGATTTATTTGCCTGATTAAATAATTCAAAATAGCTTCTCCATATTTCGTTTTTATTTTTTATCCAGTCGTTACGGCGTAGACGAACAGAGCAATATTCTGTTTGTGGAATTTCTTGTAAAAAATGTTCTGTATCATTTGGTAGCTGAATGATTGGTGGTTTATCGGATTTCCACATATCGGTGCAAATGTTAAACAATTGAACAGCCGCTTCTCCCTGCACATAAATTGCGAAATCCAGCCACGCAGGAGTATCGGGCATATCGTTGTAACGGTTCGTAATATTCATCCCCCCAACCAGGGCATACTTGCCATCCGCAACAAATACTTTACGATGGAGCCTACGGCCAAAATAAAAGTGTTTGCTCTTAAAAAACGGTTCAAAATATTTAAAATGAATTCCTGAATTTTGTAATTTCTCAATAAATGATTTCGACATTCTCCTGGAAGCATACCCGTCTGCAATAAAATATATCTGTACATTTCTTTTAGCTGCATTCATCATCGCCTCACCAATCATCAGACCGGTTTCATCATCAAGGTAAATATAGATTTGTAAATGAATGGAATATTGCGCAGAATTTATAAGTAGGAGTAATTGTGTAAAATATTCTTTACCTCCCCGAATAAGCTTTACTTTATTACGTGTAGTATAATAGTTATCTATCTTTTTGCCAGATGACATAAGTTACTTCCCCTGTAAATTTTTCTCCCTTGTATTTTCTAAAATTTAGCTGGTTATATAAACTACAGCAACGGCAATAATCGATCTCGTCGATGATATTTATTAAACAATTTAAGTATATTCTTTTAATAAAATAAATAATAAGATAGATTATAGCTAGTTTAGAACAAAACCATATTTCTTGACGATCAAAATCATTTTGAATATTTTGTTTTATAGATAGTTTCGTTATATATACAACAATAATGAATACTACACACCATCATCTGAATAAAATTGGCAAACTTGCAGTTTGGTTTATCACTAGATGGTTTGCCATAGTTAGCTTTTTTTATTTAAAAAGGTTAATTGTTTTTATACTTATAAAGCTACAATACCGGACATCGGTGAAGTAGGGCTTGCGGACTTTTGAAGACTTTTGCACTGTTGATGAAAAGACCTTTTTTTTGCTGCCAGGCTCCATTTTATTTATATCTATAATTAGTTTAATAAGAGGGCACTTACTCTCTTTCATAAACTTAGGCAACTATTTTGAAAACAATTCTTTCAAGGATTATAATAGATTAAATCGATAATTACAGTTTGCCTTTCGGAATGATACTCATTGAATAATGGGCTAGAAAGCAAAAATTTATTTAGCGGTAGCTAAGAATTGAAGGGCACCAGGATTTTTTTCATCGACCCTTTGATCCATAGGTTTCATATTTCACATTAAAGCAGAATACTTAGTCTCTTTTCCAAGATTGCTTCTCATTTCATAACATTATTTTTGAAAAAATCAAATATTTTATTAGTTTTTTCTATAATTTTAAAAAAGCAACTTTTTATATCTGCATCCAATCCTTATAAGGATGTCTTGATAAGTTAGAATTATAGTACTTATTTTCGCCAGTAACTTCTTTTACAATCCAGTCAGGCAGATCAAATGTTTCCTGCTCCATTGAAAGCTCAATTTCAGCTACAATTAATCCGGCATTATCATCTAAAAACTCATCTACTTCCCAAAGCTTACCTTTAAATGAAATTTTATTTCTTATTTTACTGATACTTGTAGAACAAAAGTTACCTAAAAGTTCTTTGGCATCTTTCTCAGGAATTTGGTATTCAAACTCCTTTCTTGATGCACCAGTTGAGAACCCTTTTATAGTTATGAAACCCTTATTATCAGTAAGTCTTACCCTGATGGTTTTATCCGGACTATTCAAAATATACCCCTGCTTTATTAAGTGCTCATCATCTTTAATTACCTTATCCCAGATTTTCTTGTCAACTAAATATTTCCTTTCAATTTCTAAACCCATAGTAATTTTATAAATAGTGCCTGACCATATAAATTTACTGCATCGAAATGATATGTTCCGCAATTGAAAAGCAACAACCATTTATTTTGAAAACCGATCTTTAAAACTCAGATGATTTTATTGGTTACAGCCCTTTGATCCCGGGTTATTTATGCCCCATTCCTTGTTAATAGGATTAGGGCTAAAGTTCTTATAGCCATACTGCTTTGTAAAATGTCCCTGACTTATATTCTTTAATATCTAAATCATACGCCAGGGTGATTAAAATCATCATTATATTTTAAAAATGAAGGTAATTTTATTTTTGAAGGTATTATTCAAACAAATGTATTATTCAAACATTCATCTTTTCGGAATTGGAGAATATTCAATTGGCGCTTTTAAGAACTCGCCTCTTATCAATTTCACCTGCTAACTTCAATAGTAATTTTATGAGAAAAAAAATCATATTGTTTGGATCGTTGTTCACTATGATTATGCATTGCACGCTGTTCAATCAACTAAGGGCACAGCAGTTGGCGGTGGATTCTTCTCTGATAGACCGGATAACCGAACTGGAGAAGCAAGTGGCGTACAAAAAACCGGGTGAAGAGCATTTTATGGTATCGGGTTTAGCCACATTTGGGTTTGTAGCTAACAAAACAACTACCACTTTTGGCGGGCTCAGCCAGATTTCAAAAACCAATAGTCTGGCAGACGGGGATCATTATGAATTCAGCCCGATGTTGCTTTGGCGGCATGGGCATAAATTCCTGATGGAGTTTGAGCCTTCTTTCGATGGAAATTCATTGAGTGTGAACTGGGCGGCGCTTTCTTATTTTGCCGCTCCCGGACTGATTATACGTGGCGGTTATTTTGTTTTACCTTTCGGTATCTATAGCAAACGTCTTGCCGCTGGCTGGATTGACAAATTACCTACTGATCCCACCGGTGTTGCGGACTTTCCTCCGGGCAGTGATTTTGGAATTGAAATAGAAGGCGGGCTCCCCCTGGGGAATATGAAATGGAGCTACGATATCAGCCTTACCAACGGCAACCAATTACTTCCTGATGGAGAAATACAAAATGCAGGTATATCGGACAATAATAACAATAAAACCATCACCGCAAGGCTGGCGATACTTCCCTTTTCCAACTCATCCCTTGAGATTGGTGTAAGTGGTATGTTTGGCAAGGTAGGTGATGCAGGTTCAGTCTATGCGGGTACTAAAACTAATATGTACGCTGTTGACCTGAACTATGTAAAGCTGTTCAGCCCTGTCATGGTTAATATTAAAGCACAGTATAATTTCATCAATATCGAAAAGCAAACCTATAAGAATCCGGCTGATTCGAGTTTTTATACCTTTGACAATAAGACTAATACCGGGTTTGCTCAGATCTCACTACGTCCTACTGTATCCGGCAATAAGTTCGTCAAGAATCTGGAAGCGGCTTTCCGGATAGGGAATTTCAATACGCCGAAAGGTTCCCTTTGGGGCAATAAACAAATCATTACGGAGGCTGGCCTGCTGTACTGGCTTAGCTGGCGTACCGTATTAAAATTGGGCTATAGCATCAATAACGGTACCAGCACTACCATTGGCTTAGAGGGACAGACTATCAAGTCAAATTCTCTGATACTTCAATTTTCCATATTATTGTAAAATAATTTATAATGAAAACTTATTCAATAAAACATTTTTCTTATATCATCGCACTCGCATTTACGGTAATAGCGATTACTAGTACAATGCACAGCTGCAAAGTAAGCCAGAAAGTAGCCGCGAAACCGGGTGTGCAGCTATGGGCTGAAAATTGTCAACGTTGTCACAATACACCGCCAGCCAATACTTTCTCACCCGAACAATGGGAAACCATTGGGATGCACATGCAGACCCGGTCCTTGATAACGGATGACGAACGAAACAAAATTGTTGCTTTCCTTAAACAATAAATAAAAGCCCGGTCCTGAAATAACTTATAGTTACTATTATAATAATTAAAAAAATTACGATGAACGAAGACATAGTGATTACCTCTTTTTTTCATAAGAAAAATTTATTCCTGAGCATTGTCTTAATGATATTTATCTTGTTTTCTTTGAACGCTTTTGCGCAAAGCCCCCCTTGGATAGTGCCAAAAATTGCAGAGAATGTAAAGAATCCACTTGCGGGCGATGCTGCTTCACTGGCCGACGGCAAGACGCTCTACATAGCTAATTGCGGACCCTGCCATGGAGAAAAGGGAAGGGGGGATGGTCTCGCTTCCCAGGGGCTGAACCCCAAGCCTGCCGACCATACTTCAGTCCTGGTCCAAAGCCAGACAGATGGAGCGATTTTCTGGAAGCTTTCTGAAGGGAGGGCCCCAATGCCCGGTTACAAAAAAATATTTTCAGAGCAGCAGAGATGGGGATTGGTTAATTATATCCGCACGCTGGCAAAAAGTAAAAAGAAGTAATGATCTGTGCCGACAAAAAACACAATCAAAATGATGGTCTGGATAAGTTAGAGGAAAGATATCTGAATGATGAAATTGAGTTCCTGACTTACAAGAAATGGTTTGGGAAACTTTCAACCGGGAAAGCGTTTTTAAATTCCAGGATCGATCAGTTGGCTTCCACAAATCAGGACAAACAGGACATGCCGGATGAATTTTCAGAACAGATTACCGACCTAAAGCTTGTATACGAAATTGCTTCGCTTAGAATGAAGCGTAAACTGTTGAATGTAGTGTTCGAAGCTGGTCTCATCTTTAATGGAAGGTGTTTTCGAACCGCTTACCTGCATCCTGCCCTTTCACTCAATTATTTGAAAATCAAATAAAAAGGGCTGCTCGAAGTAGAGCAACCCTGTCAAAATTTGGAAGAAAGTCCCGTAAGTACCCCAGACGGGAGTTGAACCCGTACAACCGTTTCGGGTTACTGGATTTTAAGTCCAGCGCGTCTACCAGTTCCGCCACCAGGGTATCTTGCCTGCATTACACAGGCAAATCAGTAAAAAAAAATCCAAACACAGGGTTTGGATCAGTTTCAGAGCGAAAGACCGGGCTCGAACCGGCCACCCCGACCTTGGCAAGGTCGTGCTCTACCAAATGAGCTACTTTCGCATGTTGATCGCCAGAGCTTTAATGAAAACAAACGCCTTCAACTCAACTCCAGTGAATCTTCGCCTTTATCAGGCTGAAAATAAAGAACTTCCGTTTAACACCCCCTTCTGCTTCCGGAAATCTCCCATAGTTAAGGCTAAACTTCCTGTCGGCTTCCAAAAGGACGGCAAAGATAATTATCCTGAACTTCCGGCAAAATTTTAAATGATCTATTTATACTTAGGGGTGTACAAGGTGTTTTCAGGCACTTCCACCTCAGGCCTTCCCTTGTAATGATGCTTGTACAGATTATAGCAACCACCCAGCAAAAATGCTGCAATACAAAAAACCTGCAGGTAAAACAGGAACACCGACGAGTTTACCCAATTGTGCGCGAAATCTTTCTCGCGATAATCCTTATCTTGTATCTCTTCCATGCTGATTGTTGTTGCCCTGCAAAAGTAACGGTTCATTCTCAAAAAAATCATCTTTTTGACCCAACAATTTCACTGAACTTTTTCTTTCCCCTTACAAAGTGTGCCCACACCACGCTTCCCTCATAATATCCATCTAATTTACGCGTGCTTTTACCCGCAGGATCCCGCTTGCTCTTTTTCATAAATAACCATCCCAGGAAGGCAGCATGAGCCCTGATCACTGATGTAAAATAACTCACCTCACCCCCCAGCAACGATTTGAACGCGGAGATCAGATCCAATATAAATCTGTATGATATTTTCCAAACTGCTTCGCCCCCAGGCAGGTTCTTCGACATCATTACCAGGTTGTTCCGGAAATTCAAAAACACCTTCCTGGCATTCCCTTTTGGCAAAGTACCGCCGCCCACATGGTACACCACCGACTCCGGACAGCAATACACCGAATAACCACGCCTTTGCAGCCTCCAGCAAAAATCAATCTCCTCCTGGTGAGCAAAGAAATATTCGTCGAGGCCTCCTGCTTCATGGTATATTGAAGCTCTTACAAACATCGCTGCCCCGCTTGCCCAGAATACAGGCGCTATCGAATCATACTGCCCCTTATCGGTTTCGCACACATCAAATATCCTTCCTCTCGCAAACGGATACCCGAACCTGTCCAGCCACCCCCCTGAAGCGCCGGAATATTCAAACTGTGAGCGATCCGCATATAATAATAATTTTGGCTGGCAGGCCGCTATCATTTTATCCCCTTCCATTAATTTAATTACCGGCTCTATCCACATAGGCGTCACTTCCACATCGGAGTTCAGCAACACATAGTATTCCGCCCAAACCTGTTTCAGCGCTTCGTTATACCCTTTCGCAAACCCATAATTCTCTTTAAATTCAATTATTCTTATTAATGGATAATACTGTTTTAAAAACGAAACTGAATCGTCTTCCGAAGCATTATCAGCTACAACTATTTCAAAGTTTTCATACGTTGAAGCTGCCACGGAAGGCAAAAATTGTTCGAGGTATTTACGCCCGTTCCAGTTTAATATGACTATCGAAACAAGTGGTGCCAAAAGAAAAACGCTGTATTAAGAAAAAAGAAAGTACACAAAGGAACGCTTTTTATAAATTAGTCAAATGATTCAACCGCTTTTTAACTGGAAAACAGGATTGGCGCTCATCGCAATAGCTATCGTAAGCGGAACTATCTTTTACTCGCAGTACCTTGAGAAAAAGATTGCCGCCGAAGAAAGATTGAAAGTGGAAGAATGGGTAGAAGCAGGCAAATTACTGGTCACCGACCGAAGCGGTGTAAGTGACAGGCTCGTGAGTATTATCATTACTCAGAATACTACGATCCCTATTATAGTTACCGATGAAAGAAATTATATTATCGACCATGTAAATCTCGATTCCACGGCAATTAACGATTCAGCATATCTGAAAGATAAACTCCGAAAATTCAAATCAGAAAATGAACCGATAGAATGGACCAATCCTACCAACAGGAATGAAAAGAATTTATACTACTATGGCAATACCCCACTCCTAAACCAGGTGCGTTATTACCCGCTCGTGCAGTTGTTCATCATCGGCCTGTTTATCGCCATTACACTCATCATGCTCACCACCGGGTTCAGGTCAACGCAAAACCAGGTCTGGGCTGGAATGGCTAAGGAAACGGCGCATCAGCTTGGCACCCCGATTACGTCACTGCAGGGTTGGGTGGAGATGCTCAAGGATGCCCAATCGGATGACATGATCGTGAACGAAATGGAAAAGGACGTGAACAGGCTGAAGCTGGTAAGCGACCGGTTCGGAAAGATCGGCAGCACGCCGAAACTTGAGGAAAATAACGTGGTGCTGCAGGTGAATAATATGGTAGAATACATAAAGAAAAGAGCCTCGGGAAAGATCATTTTTAACATGATTGCGCCTTCGGCGGATATTATTGCGCGGATGTCCCCGCCACTTTTTGACTGGGTGATTGAAAATCTTTTGAAAAATGCGCTGGATGCGATGGAGGGACAGGGATCGGTGACTGTGACCATTAAAGAAAATGCTTCAGATATTTATATCGACGTGACGGATACAGGAAAAGGAATTTCAAAAACCAACATCACCCGCGTTTTCAGACCGGGATTCACTACCAAAAAACGTGGCTGGGGACTAGGGCTGAGCTTATCCAAAAGAATTATTAAACAATACCACAGGGGAGAGTTGTTTGTAAAAAATTCCGAACAAGGCAAGGGCACAACATTCAGGATAATATTGAAAAAATAAATTACCTACGGCATCATTTGTATCCCTGATTTTGTATTAATGTTATTTTACCGCTATTACTGGAAAGGTCAATTTGTGACTGCGGAATGGGCATGTATTCGTTTTTATTTTCAGTAAATTTCGCACCCTGCACATCTATAGTAAACTGCCCTTCATATTGAAAATATGCATTGATCGTCTTTGCTGCCAAACCCCATCGGGAAAGATCGAAGTAGCGGTAACCTTCCATTGCAAGTTCTAGTTTTCGCTCAAAATAAATAGCTTTGAGCGCATAATCCGAAGTAGAAAAAGCACCAGCAGGATATTTATTGATTTTATAATTAGCAGCTGGCGTGTTTGTAAATCCCAATGAAGGATTCGTTGCGTCCACATAAGTATGTACCCAGGCTTCGGGGTGACTTATCATGCGATCACGCACGCGGTTCACATAAGTTTCTGCGGCAGCCAGGTTTCCTAACTGGGCTTCTGCTTCAGCAGCCATTAATAAGACATCTGCAAAACGGATAATAAATACATTGATGGAAGATCCAGGTGCCCATTGTGTGTTATCTCCATCAGTTGCTGCATCTTTATTCCAATATACATTTTTAATAGGTGCATATGGTCCTGAATAATTCTGCGCCCGAACCCAGTCCTGGCCCGGATTAATGCCATAATCGAGGTAAGGAATTCCGCGACGGCCCACCGTCCAGTCAAGCCGTGGATCCAGGTTGCCGGCATCAGTTGTGAACGGCTCTGATGACAATAACCCCTGATCATTTGCTACCGAGTGACTGTTATAATCATCCAGGTAAGGAAGTCCATTGACATCGGTCCTGAAAGAATTTACCAGGTCGATAGAAGGTGCAAAAAATCCGCAGCACCCAAAAGGCGCTGTGGCACCGTATGGGAAATTTAGCATGTCTCCCTGGTTTCCGCTGGCAATTGCTCCGGTCTTTACATTAGCAGCCATTTCTACCACAAATACAGCTTCGGCATTAGAAGTTTCATATGATGGACGCCTGTTGTTTTCGAAGTTAGAGGTCAAATCATATGCAAGACCATTGGTTGTCTGACCCATCGATATGACGTCTGTAAAAAGGGGTTGAGCGTCTGCATATTTTTTTTCATAGAGAAATATTTTTGCCAGGTAAGCTCCCGCAGCCCATTTATTAGCGCGACCGATATCGGATTGTGAAACCGGCAGACTATCATAAGCATATTTGAAATCAGCTTCAATCCTGGGCCAAATATCTGTCGTATTTGCTTGTTTCAGATCCGCCGTATTTTCATCAATCCAGGGAATATTATTGAAAAGCTTTTTTAATTCAAAATAATAATGGGCCCGCAAAAAACGGGCCTGCGCTTTTGTGTTAGTAATTTCATCAGGCGACATGTCAGTTACAAGAGGCAGTATTTTTAAAACATTATTGCAACGTGTGATGCCTTCATATACAGCTTTCCATTTATCGTTGATCAAAGGATTTCCAGGGCTAACCGTAAAAGTTCCAATTGGGATCATAGTAACCTGGTCACCTCCGTCACTCCCCTTATGTGCGTCGCCACCCGCAACACTTCCCCAGAGCCAGTTACTGGGTGAGCAGGCCCAGGAATTACCACCGCCCAGGCTTTGGATATTACCTGCCACGGCATCATAATCCTGACCGGACAAGGCGGCATAAGCACCTACCAGTAAAACGTTTACGCCTGTTTTAGTTGACAGCGCGTTGGTATTCACTGATCCCTGAGGTTCTCTTGTAAGAAAAGTTTTACTGCATGATACAATTAATAAACTGCTTACTAACATCATTTCAGGGATGGCATATTTTGATTTCATTGTAATCATTTTAAAATTAAAATTTAACATTTATTCCAATTAATACCTGCTTTGTGCTAGGATATGCACCTTCATCAATTCCAAATTCAGTTACGGATTTTTTTGGATCATTTTCGTGGTTACTATTAATTTCAGGATCATAGCCGCTATATTTAGTAATTGTAAAAAGATTTGCGACCTGCACATACAACCTGAAGTTTTGAATGTGTACTTTTTGCATCATTGATCCGGTAAAAGTATATCCGACCATCATGTTTTTGCATCTCAGGTATGAGCCTTTTTCAATAAAGTAAGAATTTGGTGATCCATTGCTACTGGCATAACCGCCTGTTTCTGCAATGGGGGCTTTTGCATTCATATGCTCAGGCGTCCAGGAATCATACAGCGCCGTTTTACTTTTTCCTCCGCTAAATGATGCATAAAAGTCCGTCCACCATCTTACCTGGTTCCATATCTGATTTCCATAAACACCATAGAAAAAGGAACTGAAATCGAAATTCTTATAAATTACGCCAAGGTTAAGTCCATAATTGAATTTCGGATTGGGATTACCAATAATCATTCTGTCATTTTCGTTTATCTGCCCGTCCTTATTGACGTCCTGGTATTTGAATCTTCCAATACCTTCATCCGTTTGGTAAATGGCGCTCTGATTGCCGGTAGCTTTTTGTGCAATAACGTCTGCATTGGCAATATCAGTAGCATTGTTCCAAAACCCGGCTATATTGTATCCATAAAATGAACCAACAGGATGACCTGCCTGATTGCGGACAAAATAAGTTCCGAAATTTCTTCCATCTCCGGAATAAAAATAATTCGTGTTATCGGTAACCTTAGAAATATTGTTTTTGAAAGTAGTGAAAGAGAAAGTACCATTTAATTTGAAATCTCTTCCGATTTGTTTGTTTGCATTTATGGTAAGATCAATACCTGTGTTTGTTATCGAAGCGATATTCTGATACGGCACTACACCTCTTCCATAGGTTCCGGACAATTCCGGATTATATAAAAGATCCGTGATGTTCTTTTTATACCAGTCAAAACTGATGGAGATAAGTCCTTTGAATAAGGTAGCATCAAGTCCAATATTCACATTAGCATCTTTTTCCCATTTAGCTGCCGGATTACCTATCTGGCCTACCTGAAACCCCTGTTGGATCGAATTGTTCGTTCCCCCTATATCGTAGTAGGAAGAATTGCGGTTTTGCGTAAATGTGAAATAAGCATTATCCTGGAGCAGATTAAACTGGTTGCCCATAATTCCCCATCCACCGCGAAGTTTCAGATCGGTAATCCAGGCTATTCTTTTCATAAAAGATTCCTGCGAAATACGCCAGCCTGCCGATACAGCAGGAAAAATAGCGAATTGAGATACAAATTTAGAAGAGCCGTCCCTGCGAATAGTTGCACTTAATAAATATTTATCCATGTAGCTGTAATCCAGTCTTGCAAACAAAGATTGAAGGGACTCTGAATAACGGGTACTCAAATTAGTTTGCGTTCCTGAACCGGAAGACAATGTGGTATAGTTCGGATTAAAGCTCAGATAATTATAAGTAGTGCCACCAATAGTTTCATCATTCTCACTAAACGCCTCCGTTCCTGCCAATAACTGTAAATTGTGAAGATCACCAAATATCTTATGGTATGTTAAGGTATTTGTCCAGGTCCAGTTATTACTATAGTTTGAATTTTCGTTGTAATAATTTGAGGTGGTATTTTCCTGGTTCTCATAGGTAGGATAAGTGAAGTTATGTGCATAACCAGAAGAGCTTACACCTCCGAAACTTGTATGAAAAGTAAAATTATTTAAAAAAGTTACATCTGAATATATATTCGCGATCAGCCGGTTGTCTACGCCTTTGTCATTCGCGGTTCTATTCTGGACCGCAACAGGATTTGGAGAATCACCCAATCCTGTTCCACCAAAACCACCTCCGTAATTTCCTTTGATATCATAAACCGGAATAATAGGTTGTGAACGGAACGTAAAAGCAATTGGACTATAAGACTGTAATGGAGTGATCTTAGGATTATTTGTAATAGTATAGGCAAGATTTTCGCCAAATACTATATTTTTAGTCACATTGAAAGAAGTATTTGCACGAACTGATAATCTTTTAATATACGTTTTCAGGAGTACTCCTTGCTGGTCAATATAATTTGCTGACATCATGTAATGGGCATTCTCACTCCCTCCGCTTACATTTACATTATAATTCTGAACCGGTGCATTTCTTATAACCGAGTGGAACCAGTCGGTTCCGCTTTTATTCGCTTTGACAATATGATAAAAATGCTGCAATTCGTTGGGATCCGTATAATTCGGATTAATTAAATATAAGGAAGGATTAATGGAAGGATCCCCTTCTTTGGCACCCGCAGGAACAATATAATCAGGAAGTACCGGTATCGTACCGTTACCATATAAGAGATCGCTGGTGACAGGAGTTCCTGAATTTGCGTTTGCATTATATTTTAACTGGGCCATTTCCTGGGGATTCAGCATATTGTATATATTTCCGCTTCTTGGCATTTGGACACCTGTATAAGAATCAAAACTTACCGCTGGTTTTCCTGATCTTCCCTTTTTAGTAGTAATAATGATTACACCATTCGAAGCACGGGAACCATAAATGGATGCAGAACCGGCATCTTTCAAAACCTGGATGGAGGAAACATCATCCGGATTAAGAGAAGAAATATTCTGTGTGGAGACACCATCGACGATAAATAACGGGGTATTATTTCCAAAGGTGTTAATGCCGCGAATGCGTATTTGCGGAGCTTCTCCAGGCTGGCCGGAACCAACGACCGTAACACCAGAAGCCTGCCCCTGAAGCTGATTTGCAATCTGACTATTGGGTTGTTTAGTCATATTTTCCACATTAACCACGGTAACTGCACCAGTAAGATCTTTTTTCTTTTGACTGGTATAACCGGTAACAACCATTTCATTCAGAATGGTTGATTTTTCCGATAATATAACCACCAGGGTTTTTCTGCCTGAAATATTTTCCTCTATAGTCTCATAGCCAATGGAAGAAATAACCAATATGGTTTTTCCATCAGGAACAAGGAGACTGAATTCTCCCGCAGTGCCGGTAGTTGTAATTGAACCATTACCTTTAATCATTACAGTTGCTGAAGCGACCGGCAGTGTTTTAGAATTGATAACCTTCCCGGTTATCTTTATTTGGGCTGAGGCACCCTTGGCTAAAAACATGATAAATAGAAAAGCTAATAGGTGGACTACGCCTTTGGATCTCCATTTCATAAGCAGAATTTTTGGTCAAAAATGAATAATATAAAACCTAATCCTGCAACACAGGCTCACCAAAATGTTGGACGACCAGGGCTGCAGCTGAAATCAATCCGGTGTCATGACCAAGCTGTGAAACTTTCATTTCCATATGTTCCACCAGTCGTGGTATACAGTATCGGTTTAAGGCTTGCTGAATAGGGGCGGTCAAAATTTTTCCTACCTTAGCTCCCCGTCCACTAAGTATGATGAGTTCGGGGTTTACTATATGAGTAAGGATAGCAACTGCTTTTCCTATTTTCGATCCCATCTCACTTAATAATTCAATTGCATACTGATCACCATGAAGACCTGCATGCATAATATATTCAATCATGTGATCAGGATCATCTGTAATTTTTAAATTGGAGATTTTCCCATTTTTTATTTCTTTAATTGCTTGTTTTGCAACAACCCGGAGGCTTGCTTCTGTTTCGAGGCAACCTCTTTTCCCGCATTCACAAAGAGTATTGCTGTCTGAAATAGGGATATGGCTTAATTCACCCGCATAACCTTTATGGCCTCTGAATAAATTGCCATTTATAATCATACCCAGGCCGATTCCCCAACCGATATTGATAACCATTACATCTTCTCTTCCCTTCGCCAGTCCAAATTTTAATTCCGCCAGTGCAATCATGCTGGAATCATTTTCAATATAAACCGGCAGTTGAAGAAAACGTTCCAGGTAATCACGCATACTTTCTTCAGTGCCCGTGTGCAAATAGGAATAGTTGATACCTTTGTTATTATTTACAAATCCAGGCATGCCTATGCCCACCCCAATAATCTTAGACCGGTCCATTTTTGTGTCCTCCATATATTGCTGTATCGAACCCGCCAAAATTTCCAGCGAAAACTTATTGTCCAGGAGTCTCAAATCAATCGTTTTTACCGGATGGGCATATTGGTGGAACATATCTACCAACGCAATTTGAGTATATAGCTGATCTACAGAAATAGTCAGTATGTACATGTTATCTGGTCTCAGAGAATACATAAGAGGCGGACGTCCTCCTTGAGAAGGAGCAAGACCTTTCTCAAAAATATAACCAGCATCAATTAACTCATAAAGCGTTTTACTAATAAGTGGCAAACTTCTTCCAAGGGCATCACTTAAATCATTGCATGTTCTCGTTTGCCCAAAATATAATTCCTGAACGATTTTATTTTTTAATGGGGAATTGAAAGGAGAAGCATCTTTCAGGAACATGGTCTTGTACTTTTATAAGAATTATTAAACTTAATGAATATTTTAATAAGTCGGGCAAAGTTTAAATAATTATTAATAACTAAATGCTTTAGATGAGTCAATTTGCCTAGTTAGTACCAGCCTTTTCTCTTAAAGTAATGATGTAAAGAAATCGGAGTCTAAATGTATAATTTGGCGGCAGAAAGTGAAAAAGCAGCTTAACAAATGGTAAACTGACCAAAAAAAGTCCCGTAAGCTATCGACCTACAGGACATAAATAATTATGTGCGGAAGAGGAGATTCGAACTCCCACGCCAGTTACGGCGCTACCACCTCAAAGTAGTGCGTCTACCAATTTCGCCACCTCCGCGCTTAAAGGATTGCAAATGTAGGGTAAATTAGGAATAAATCAGACTGAAAACCACAGTCTGGCAATGGCATGGGTAAGCGCAACCAGCTCAGTATAAGACGGTGGCTTGCTTAAAAAGCAATTAGCCCCTAATACGTAAGATGCGCTTCTGTCGGAGATCAGCGTAGATGTTGTCAGCACAATGGTTGGAATATGATTATACCGCTGATTGCCCTTAATCTCTTTGAGCGCCTGCATGCCGAGCATTCCCGGCATGTTCAGGTCCAATAATATCAAAGAAGGGTATTCCGTATCTTCACAGGCCGCCAGCGTGGCCATTAGCTCATCTCCGTTTTCTATGAACACGTAATCCATTTGCGTATTATTCTCCAGAAATGCATCCAGGATTATCTGTCTGTCGTCCGGATCATCATCTACTATATAAACTAAATTCTTTGGATTGGGCTTCATATACTCGTCTTATGTTGGCTTACTGATCTGTCTGCTTCCGATTCTGACTTAAAAATATAATTAAAAATACACTTTTCGTAACCTTGCATAAAATAGTTTAATGCCAACTAATATAAATTGTCCTTATTGCGGCACCGAATTCGATGTGGAAAATGTTCTCGCCTCAGAGCTGGACCTGAAATACCAAAAAGAGTACCAGAAGCGCCTGCAGGAATCTTTGTTTAAAATGGAGGCAGATAAAAAAGCACTTGAGGAGGCCCAGCGCACCTTTGAGGAAAAGAGGAAAAAGGAAAATGAACTGTTTTTGCAGAAGATCGCCCAGGAAAGAAAAAAAATGGAAACGGAGATCCAGGAGCAGCTTCGCAAATCCATCAGCTCCGATTTTGAAAATAAGATCACACTCCTTGAATCTGCCAATCGCAATAATGAAGAGCAACTGAAAATGTCACGTTATAAAGAACTGGAATTTCTTAAAAAAGAACAGAATTTGATGGCGAAGGAGCAACAGATTGAAATCAGTATTCAAAAGCAACTGATAGATGAGCGGCACAAACTCAGTGAACAGATCAGGGCTGAAGAAATGCAAAAAGTGGCGATGCGGGAAACTGAATTTCACCTGAAAATGCGTGAATTGGAAAAACAACTGGACGACCAGAAGAAACTTGCCGAAGAAATGCGGCGCAAGGCAGACCAGGGCTCTATGCAACTGCAGGGAGAGGCGCAGGAATTGTTACTCGAAGAAATATTAAGGGAAAATTTTCCTTTTGATCTGGTAATGGAAGTAGGCAAAGGCGTGGAAGGAGCAGATTGTGTGCAGATCGTGCGCAACAATGCCGGTCATGAATACGGCAAAATTATTTTCGAAAGCAAGAGGGCAAAAGGGTGGAACAATAACTGGGTAGATAAATTACGCAATGACATGCGCAGCAAACAGGCTGATATAGCGATCCTGGTAACACAGGTATTTCCTAAAAACATGACCTGCTTCGGAGAAAAAGACGGCATTTGGATCTGTACGTTCAAAGAAGTGGCCGCCCTTACTTCTGCCTTGCGCAATGCTATAATAAGAATTGCAGAAACTAAAAGGACCGAAGAAAATAAAGGTGAAAAAATGCAGATGCTTTATAACTTTCTAACGGGCATAGAATTCAGGCAGCAGGTGGAAGCTATTGTCGAAGGTTTTGTATCCATGAAAAATTCCATCACCAAAGAAAGAATACAGATGGAAAAAATGTGGAAGGAAAGAGAAAAGCAACTCGAAAAAGTATTGATCAGCACATCGGGGATGTACGGATCAATAAAAGGAATCGCAGGATCATCTATTGGCGCCATTCCATTGCTGGAAGGAGACAATGGGGAGGAAGAATCTTAAAGACCATGAGATGACTTTTCAGGCATCCACCTGCTTTTAAAACAACAGGTTAAGGAAGTAGCATGCTTTACGGCATGCTACTTAGAGAGATTAAGGATGTAGAACATACAGCATCATCCGGAACGCTACGATTAAGGGAGTTCCCCCGGCCTGTGCCATGCTGCCAATGTTGCACAGGGATTATAAAATTAATTTATTTGTAGGTATATGCCACGCCGTTCTTAATCGCCTGTTTTGCGCCAAAACCATCGTTCTTATCGGAAGTCATCAACACAAACGGAGCGCCCATATCGGCCGCAGCTTCCTTGATCTTGCGGGTAGCTTTCTTATCTGCAGAACCTGCGCTGTTATAAGTAAGAAAACCGGAGGTCTTACCCCTGACATCACCGCTGGATTTCAATCCAAGAATCTGGGATTTATCCGTTACGATCTGAACTTTTTCCCAATCATCCTTTGCACTTATGGCAATCTTTTCAGAAACCACCTCCTTGCGCCCGCTTCCGTAAGTAATCGAAGCCACGGCAAATTTGCCGATGGTCTGCTCGGCATCTTCACCTGGATATTTATAGCTGACGGTAGTTTCGCCCACTTTGATGATTTTTACATCGAGTGTTTCACCGCTGTGTTTTATCATTTTATCGTTGGATTGGGCCATTACCAGAATCGTTACAAAACTGGCAAGAAAGGACAGGAGATACTTTTTCATAGTTTTTATTTATTTAGCGCAAAGATATAAAGCACATAACAGAATTCATAACACCTGGAGAAATAAACATCATTACCTGGCGGAAGAAGCCTTTACGTAACAATCCAGGCCAGTACCAGGTCGCCAAACAACTTAACTTCAACCGTAACCCTTATTGCTTCATGCTTACAAAAGATAAAGGGAAGACTTATCGTTTCATTAGGATTGATCGTTATTTTATCTCCCTTCATCAAAATATGATTTTGAAAACTTACCTGGCCATCACCGTACCATTTGTATATGGCCTCTTTTGCGCTCCACATCACCGTGATTAACTGTATGTACAGCTTCGGAAGATGCTGCCAGTCCAGCAGAATGTCCTTTTCGTGCTCATTCAGAAATTTGTGCGCTATCCTTTCAATAGTGGGGCTCACCAGTTCAATATCAACTCCTACCCTGCTGGTGCTGCTGGCAATAGCCGCAGCATAATTGGCACAGTGTGAAATGGAAAAATGGTACTTTTCATCCTGCAGAAATGGCTTTCGGGTGTCCGCGATCAATATTTCTTCCAAAGGAAAATCTTCATAAAGGAAAGGAAGAAGATACCTTCCGGCAAGGTGCTGCAATCTTTTGTATGGATGGCTCACGTGTTGCTTTACCGGCACTTTTTCGAGGAAAAAGCTTTCGGGCTCCTCGATTTTCCATATTCCCAGGGATGTTGAACTGTTTATACTATGTTGAAAAAATATTGACACTGATTTCTTTTACATTGCAGATTTAAGATTTATTTACAGTCCATCAAAATAAACCATAACAAGCCACATGATCTTATCAGATTCAAGGATACTGGAAGAAATAGAAAAAGGAACTATAAAGATCGAACCATACGACCGCGAATGCCTGGGCAGTAACTCATACGACGTACACCTTGGCATGCGCCTGGCCACGTACCGCGATCATATACTGGACGCTAAAAAGCACAACGGGATCGAAATTTTTGAAATTCCCGAAGACGGATTTGTATTGTACCCCCATGTATTTTATCTCGGCGTTACACAGGAATATACGGAAACGCATGCCCACGTGCCCTTCCTGGAAGGCAAATCTTCCACCGGGCGTCTGGGTATAGATATTCACGCCACCGCAGGTAAAGGCGACGTTGGATTCTGCGGCAACTGGACACTTGAGATTTCGGTTAAACAGCCCGTAAAAGTCTATAAGGGAATGCCCATCGGGCAACTGATCTATTTTCCCGTGGAAGGAGAGATCATGGTTAAATACAATCAGAAAAAAAATGCCAAATACAGCGGGCAGCCAGACAGGCCTGTGGAAAGCATGATGTGGAAAAACAGTTTTTAAATCCTGCCGTTCTTTCTGTAGTACGCAATAAGCATCGCCACCACTTCATTATAGCTCATCTTTCCGGAAGGTTGTTCGTTGGCCATTAAATATTTGGAATACAACCGGTCGATGATCGCTTCAACAGGTGAGGAATATTTGATGAGGAACCTTGATAATTCTTCCCTGTCTTTTATTACTGCGGGAGATAATTGTTGTTTTATTTGTTTTAAAGCCACAGAGTCTGTAAAATATAAATACCTGGCTGAATATAAATACATGTCAAAATAAACCGAATATAAAAATGAAGTATCAGCGGATGAGGCCGCTGAAAGATATCCTGCAAAATTCGCTTCGCTTTCTTTTGCATAGCCAAGCTGGTGACCTATCTCATGGCAAACAGTAAAAGGTCTTACAAATAATGGCACCGTTGTATTAACCTGTGCCTCACCCGTGAAGGGATTATAATATCCCGTAAATCCCAGATAATTTCCTAGATAACTGTATATAGATGGTTTCACGGAAGGAATGGAATAATGAAGTGGCGTGGCGCCGCTGATATTATAATAGGACTGGACGGCTTCACCGAACAAATGTTTTTTATTACCCAGCTGATGCCGGGAATGTTCTGATGCAGGCTGAAGTCTGTTGAGCTTTTGCGCCAGTAGTGTAGTAACAGCTAAGAGATCTTTATCAGAGTAATAATAATTATTCAATTTTAATTGGCCACTGATGCCCGTACGGTTATAGTTCAAACCCCATAACACATTGAAAGAAACGTATACCATTAATATTCCCGTGATAAATCTTCTGGCAACAGATAAAAAATATTTGCGGCCGGCCTGTTTGTTTTTAATGTGCCTGATGATGAAAATAATTTGGGCAATAAGCCATATACCCGTCAGCCCATAAAAAATATCCCCGATGCTTATGGGTATCCATCCAAAAAGAATTCTTTGAAAGAAAGAAATGCACGGATAAATGCCTGAGGAATAATATCGTTCTACCGCTTCAGGATAAAGAGAAAATATTTTTATGATGACAGAGGATATGAACAGGATCAAAAGCCAGCGATATTTTCGGACCATGGTCTAAAATTAGTTCACAAATCTTGTTTTTTGCCCTCTATAATTTATCCTGCTTATCGTCTACATTTGCTGCATGAACCTTGAATTCAACAAAAATGAGGACAGCATGAAACTGGCCGTCAGCCAGTTGCGTCAGCGCCTCAGGCAGGTTGCGCTGGGAGGAGGAAAAAAATCAATAGAAAAACAGCGGGAAAAGAAAAAGCTTACTCCTCGCGAACGCATTGAATACCTGCGCGACCAGGACAAGCCCTTTACAGAGATCGGAGCACTGGCCGGCTGGGAAATGTATGAAGACCAGGGTGGCTGCCCATCCGGCGGCACCGTTGCAGGTCTTGGGTACATCAGCGGCAGGCAATGTATTATAGTCGCCAATGACCAGACCGTTAAAGCAGGCGCATGGTTTCCCATCACCGGCAAGAAAAACCTGCGCATGCAGGAGATCGCCATGGAAAACATGCTGCCCATTATTTACCTGGTAGACAGCGCCGGCGTGTATCTCCCCATGCAGGACGAGATTTTTCCTGATAAAGAACATTTTGGCCGCATATTCCGTAACAACGCCCGCATGAGCGCAATGGGCATTACACAGATTTCCGCCGTGATGGGTGCCTGTGTGGCAGGCGGCGCTTACCTGCCGGTCATGAGCGATGAAACCCTGATGGTGGAAGGAAATGGTTCGATATTTCTCGCAGGTCCTTACCTTGTAAAAGCCGCCATTGGTGAAGATATCAACGCAGAAACCCTAGGCGGGGCCGTTACCCACACGGAAATCTCTGGTATCGCCGACTATAAATTCGATACGGAACAGGAATGCCTGGACCAGGTGAAAAGAATAATGGCCCTGATCTCCGATAACAATAAAACTGCGGGCTTTAACAGGATCGCCGCCGTAGCCCCTATAAAGGATCCCCAGGAACTTTACGGAATAATGGCCCTGGATAATTCCAGGCCTTATGACATGCTTGACATTATCGAACGCCTTGTAGATGGGTCGTCATTCGATCAGTTTAAGGAAGATTATGGCAAGACCATTGTGTGCGGTTACGGGCGCGTAGATGGATGGGCCGTAGGTATCGTCGCCAACCAGCGCAAGATCGTTAAAAGCAAAAAAGGCGAGATGCAGATGGGTGGCGTGATCTATAACGACAGCGCGGACAAGGCGGCCAGGTTTATCATGAACTGCAACCAGAAAAAAATCCCCTTGGTATTCTTACAGGATGTTGCCGGCTTTATGGTGGGATCGAGAAGTGAGCATTCAGGAATAATCAAGGACGGAGCGAAAATGGTGAACGCTGTTGCCAATTCGGTCGTTCCCAAGATCACTTTTGTAATAGGAAATTCTTTCGGTGCAGGAAATTATGCTATGTGCGGAAAGGCTTATGATCCAAGACTTATTTTTGGATGGCCTTCGGCCCGCATTGCGGTAATGGGTGGCGACCAGGCCGCAAAAACTTTGTTACAGATACAGGTAGCAAGCATGAAGGCAAAAGGAAAGGAAGTGAGCGCTGAAGAAGAAAAGCAGCTGCTTGGTGACATTAAGTCGAAATATGAAAAGCAAACTTCGCCTTATTACGCCGCAGCCCGCTTATGGGTGGATGGACTGATCGACCCTACAGAAACAAGAGGTATTATTTCACAGGCTATAGAAGCCGCAAACCACAATCCTGATATTCCCGAATTTAAAATGGGCGTACTCCAGGTATAATTTCCATTGAGCAAAGAACTGATTATTTATACAGACGGGGCCGCCCGCGGAAACCCGGGGCCAGGTGGCTATGGCGCTATTTTGCAATACGCAGGTAAAAGCAGGGAATTATCCGGCGGATTCAGGCATACTACTAACAACCGAATGGAGCTGATGGCCGTTATTGCTGCATTGAAAGCTTTGAACCGCGACAGCGTGAACATAACTATATATTCAGACAGCCAATATGTGGTAAAAGCAGTGGAGCAGGGATGGCTGAAGAACTGGATAGCGACGGATTTTAAAGGCGGCAAGAAAAATAAAGATCTGTGGCTGGAATATGCCGGCCTCGCGACCAATCACCAGATTAAATTCAAATGGGTGCGTGGCCATGCTGAAAATGCTTATAACAACAGGTGCGATGAACTGGCTACCGCCGCCGCTGATAAAAAGGGTCTTGCAACAGATGTGGGATATGAAAGCGGGTTGAAGTACCCCCCCCTGAACTAAATTTGAGAAAGGCAACAGGCCTTACAGGCTAAAATTGAAATCGTAACGGAATCATGCTTTAATTAGACAATTTATGCCTGGCGGGAACGATATTTCCTGACTTAATGACTTGGTATGCCCCAAACAAAATTCCACTGAACACCAAGGTCGAAACTACACTATTTCCAAAAAAAGGCAGTGCATCCGTATAGCACATCATCAAACCTGAAAATGATTTCGGCCTGCTAAGGCCCGCACCGCTTGCCCAGACAAAGAAGTTGGAAACAACAAAAAATACGACACATTCCATAACAGAAAACAAGATAATGCTGGCCACATTTATTTTTTTCATAAAAAAACCGATGACTACCAATCCGGCGAATAACATATAATTAGTGATCTGGCCCTGGTAAAATCCCGGAATACTTGTCAGCCCCTTCACATATAATAACTGGTAGATAAGGTCTGAAACAAACATGGAAAATAGTGGAAGCGCAAAGGCCCATTTTTTATCTTTGATCGCAGCTCCCGCAAACAGCGCCATGGCCAGATGTGGTGCGAATCCCATCGGACGGTTAGGAATTACACGATAAAATGCCGCCACGATAATAAGCAGCAATAGAGTAAGCGTTAAGGTTTTATTCGGTTTCATATTTCAGAATATGCGCAAAAGTAATACAATTAACTAAGATGTTGCAGGCTGCGTGGCCCTGTAGATCACTGCTTCTTCTTCAGAACCCAGGTGTACCACACTGCCAGGTACCGCCAAAAAAGCATCTCCAGGTCCAAAACGCTCTTTTTGATCATCCGCACTGGCATCAACAGTCCCTTTATAAACAAAGTAAATATCAGTTTTTATTGCAGGCACAGCAATGCCTTCGTGTTTCATTATTTTTATTCTGCTTAACTGAAAATCTTCTGCCGGGGTTATGAATATTTCTTCATTGGTCCCTGACAGGTGCCCGGTAATAATATCAGGAGTAGTTGGCTTGTATTTGACATGCTCCAGCAATTCTTTAACGTCAATATGCTTTACAGTTAATCCTCCTCTAAGCACATTGTCTGAATTAGCCATTATTTCCATAGTATATCCCTGGAGGTATGCATGTGGCAATCCGGCATCCTGGAACAATGCCTGCCCGGCAGTCATTTTCACAACATTAAAAAGATAAATAGAAAAAATTCCACGATCAACATTTCCATTGTTACGAAAGGTTAATGATGCCCTTGCGGCCCAGAAATTTTCTTCCTCCAAATTTAACATTTCCGCTTCATACAACGGCACGATCCGTTTTAGTAAAGGTTGCAGTTTCTTATTGACATCTTCCTGTGGCATCGTCATCACCTGCGTGTATAAACGTTTATAGTCCGACCCATTAAAAACCTCACTTAAAAAATTCAGCTCAGGCACGGTTTTTAATATTTTTTCCATCGCCTCAGGATTTTTAAATCCATGCAGGAGATAAAAATCACTTAGCGGGGATAACAGTTCAGGCTTATGGTTTTTATCCTTATAATTTCTGTCCGGTGCATCCAACGGAATACCTCTTTCATTTTCTTCCATGAATTTAATTTCAGCAACTTCCCTTGTGGGATGCACCTGAATGGACAACATTTTCTCCACATCCTGCACTTTTAACAGGTAAGGAACTTTTTCAAACCGATCCTCTAAGTTACTGCCCAGCCAATATTCGGCGAACGGTATATTATCGGTATTCACCATGTTTAATAATTGGGGAATGAACGTTTTTCCACCCCAGTCATAGTGTTTGATTAACCCTTTTATTTTAAATATTTTATTTGAATTTTCCATGATGATGTTTTCAATACAATAATACAAAATGATACGATGGCATTGCATATTATACGAGGGAAAGAAGGGGAAGAGCTGGCGCTGGCTTTTTTGAGGAAAAAGGATTTTGACATTATCACCTGCAACTGGCGCCACAGCCATTATGAAATAGATATCATTGCTGTTAAGGACGGGGTGATTCATTTCGTTGAGGTGAAAACAAGGCACAGCATGACTTTTGGTTACCCGGAAGAAAGTGTTACCAGGAAAAAGTTTGCCAGTCTCAAAAAAGGCGCAGAATATTTTATGCGGAGTTTTCCTGCCCGGAACCGGCTCCAGTTCGATATTCTGGCGATATCCGTATTCAGAAATAAAAAAGAAGAATACCTTTTTATTGAGGACGTGTACTTATAGAAATATGCAGCAGCCTTGCCTTCATTATTTCCACTACTCTGTAAGTTGCCGGGCAATACTCAATGTTTTGTTTGAAAACATGCATATAATCGACCATTTTTCTTCGGGTATGATGAGGGAAACCCGAGCAGTCGCGGGGACGTACTTCATAAATACTGCATTTATTGTCTGCAAGGTTCAAAAACTGGCAAGGCTGTTTTTTATTTATCCAATCTCCCTCTTTATCCTGATAGAGGTATTTTTTTTTGAACTGCTCCACGGTCATGCCGATATGGGAAGATATCCTGAGCAGGTCCTTGTTTGTAAAAGTAGGCGACATGGTTTTGCAACAGTTGGCGCAGGAAAGGCAGTCGGTCTGTTTCCACATTTCAAGATCGGCAGAAACTGCCATGGAATCAAGTCCCCGGGGAGGATTTTTCTCCAGCCTGGTAAGAAAACGTTTGAAAGCGGATTTGTTGGCGCTCACTTTTTTTCTGAATAAGCGCAAATTGATCTTCTCCATGAGGTTGTCCTGTGATAAATTTTACAGAAATTGCAATCTAATTAAATTCACCGGAAATTGTGGGAAGCGTATAAAAAAGGATTCAAGGCCTGGTTGCAGTTGGAAAAATCTCTTGCTGACCATTCCGTCAGCGCTTACCTGGGAGACTTTGACAAGCTTATTCAATTTCTGCTCGTCACGGACCACAAAATCGCTCCGGCCGGGGTAACGCTGAAACACTTGCAGTCATTCACAGCATGGATACATGAACTGGGTATGACCGCCACCTCACAAGCAAGGATCATTTCCGGCATCAGGTCTTTTTTTAAATATTGCTCTATTGAAAATATCGTAGATGCCGATCCGACACTCCTGCTGGAAGCTCCAAAAATGAGCAGGAAGCTTCCAGATACCCTAAGCGTGGAAGAAATTGAAAAAATAATACAGGCCATAAACCTGAGCACACCGGAAGGCGTAAGAAACAAGGCAATCATTGAAACCATGTACAGCTGCGGATTACGGGTAAGCGAACTCGTTGGCCTTAAAATATCCAATATTTACCCGGAATTAGGTTTCGTGAAGGTTACGGGCAAGGGAGATAAAGAACGGCTCATTCCTGTTGGCCAGTCCGCACTGAAACATATCGGCATTTACCGCAAAACTATCAGGGCACATATCAGCATCGCAGTCGGGCAGGAAGATATTCTATTTTTAAACAGACGAGGATCAATGCTCAGCAGGGTAATGATCTTTTTATTGATAAAAGACCTTGTAATGAAAGCAGGAATCAGCAAAACCATCTCCCCGCATACTTTAAGGCATTCATTTGCCACACATCTTGTGGAAGGTGGCGCCGACCTGCGCGCGGTTCAGGAAATGCTGGGCCATGAAAGCATCACCACCACAGAAATATATACACATCTTGACCGGGATTTTCTTCGCACTACTTTGAACCAGTTTCATCCCGCATTTAAAAAATGACCGTTCTGGTAATTGAATTTAAAGCATGCCGCAAACACGTAATATTGATTATCGAATCTATAAAACACGGCGTGGGCATGCAATACAGGTAGAACCATTAATTTTTTTCCCTTCGTTGCGCATAGCGTGACGAAAACATTGAAATTCCATAACTAATCACCATCACGCACAATGACCCAATGACGTTCAGCCAAAGAAAGCCCAACGGAATTATTTTATATTCATTTAAAATAAACAGGGTAATAATAATCAGTTCACTGATCACGGCGCTGATAAAAACGGCATTCCCATCTACCCTTTTCAAATAAAACGCGACAAGAAAAATGCCCAGCATCACACCGTAAAACAATGATCCAAGAATATTTACTGCTTCGATCAGGCTGCCCATTTTTGTCGCAAACATCGCCGTTACAATACAAACAAGCCCCCATAAAAAAGTATATACCCTGGACAACCTGAAATCTCTTTCATCCGAACAATCCTTTTCTATAAATTTTTTGTGGATATCCACCACCATTGCAGATGACAGGGAATTCAACGCGGCGGCGATACTTCCCCATGCCGATAAAAATATCATGGCAATCAGCAATCCTATTAATCCTTTAGGTAAAAAATCAATGACGAACCTCAGAAAAATATAATTGGTATCATTTGTTTCTGAAAGTTTATTCACCTTCTTTACCATCGACTTAACAGAATCCTGCAACACCGCTTCCTGTTGTAAATGCGTTTTAATTTCCGTTATCAATAAATTATTATCTTTATCATTTACCCATTTCCTTACCACTGCCTGTTTTAATTTTTGGATGGAATCCAGCTGATGCTGCAAGCCATCCACAGCAGGTTTATAAACCGATTTTTCCAGGCCATTCATCTGCCTGGCATTAAACGTTGCAGGATGATCATAAAATAAATAAAATGAAAAGACCAGCACTCCAATCAGCAATATCATAAACTGCATGGGCACTTTCACAATGCCATTCATGATCAGCCCAAGCTGGCTTTCTTTAACAGATCTTCCTGTTAAATAGCGCCCCACTTGCGACTGATCGGTACCGAAGTAGGATAACTGTAAAAAAAATCCACCAATTATACCGCTGATCAGGTTATACCTGTCGCTCCAGTCAAATCCTCTGCCGGTTACCCCAGTGGTAATAATATCCATCTTGCCTAATTTATTACCCAGACCCAGTGCATCTGTAAATCCGACACCCGGCGGCAATAATTTTACTACCATATAGCCGGCGATAAACATTCCAAGCAACACAATAATAAACTGAAATTTCTGGGTGTGCGCCACTGCTTTCGCACCACCGCTGACAGTGTATACGATCAGCAGGCCGCCCATAAATAAATTGGTCCAGTAAATGTTCCAGTCCAACAAAGAAGATAAAATAATTGCAGGGGCATAAATGCTGATACCAGTAGATAGCGCCCGCTGTAATAAAAACAAAAATGAAGTGAGCGTTCTTGTTTTGGAGTCAAATCTCTTTTCAAGATATTCATAAGCCGTATATACTTTCAGCTTATGAAAAATGGGAACGAATGTTACGCACAACACGATCATCGCCAGGGGCAGACCGAAATAAAATTGCACGAAACGCATGCCATCCACGTACGCCTGACCCGGCACAGAAAGGAAGGTTACCGCACTGGCCTGCGTGCCCATTACACCGAGTAATATCAGGTACCATGGCATGGTGCGGTTGCTAAGGAAGTAGCCATCAAGATTCCTTGTGGTACGGCTCTTATACAAGCCGTAACCGATTACGCCTGTTAGCGTGATCACCAGCACTGTCCAGTCAATGAAGCTCATGCGATAATTTAGTTAGCTACCGTACAATTATTATTTTTTGCTCACCCACATTCCTCCCACCAGCACACCGATCACCACGCCGATCAGCAGGCCAATCGATACTCTTTTTATAAAAAGTCCAATGACCAGCCCTGCAATAATGCATATTACCAGCGCTACGTTTCTTCTTCCCTGCGGTAAATTATTGCTCATTTATTTTTTTTTGTTTAATGCGATAATGTTTGCAAGTAGCCTGTAAGCGCCATTGACGCCGGCGGGCAGTTCCCTGAAAAATACAATGCCGGTATACACAAACGTTCCCTTGCCGTAAGCAGCTATCAACAGGCTTCCGTTCTGTTGTTCTTCACCAGGGTCGGCCATGGATAAAGGCATTTTAAAGGCCGGATCGATCTGCTCCGCAAAATATATCCCACGCTCCTGCTTCCAGTTTTCAAAATCCAGCTGCGTGATCCTGTTAGGATAATTCAATACCGGATGACCGGGCAATAAAAATTTCACCGGGGAATGTTCATCTGTGATCCTTTCCCTGGAGATCGTAAAAGGATATGGACCTATGGCGTTCTGCATCCCCGAAAAACTATTCACATTATATTGAACGATAAAATTTCCACCGCTCTTTACATATTCATTAAACACTTCATTTCTATCAAATAGATAAGCATGAACATTATACGCCCGTATACCTGTCATCACCGCATCAAATTGCGATAAATAATCAGGGGTAATATCTCTTTCTTTCAGTATCGTAACATCATATCCCATCAGCGCCAGCGCCGCAGGCACTTTATCGCCTGCGCCTTCTATGTACCCTATTTTTTTACCGGCTGCCTTAACATCGTTCAATGTTATTTTAACCGTGTCGTTCCGAAAATAATAGATATCAGGAATATGGTCATAATGAATGTGCCTCAGCTGTCCATATTTTGAAACGTTGCCAATGGCGGGCACCACGATCAGCGGTTCATAGACCTCTCCTCTTACCGGATCGGTATGCTTGTATTTTACAGATCTTTTAAAGGCAAACTGCCGGCCCTCAATGGTAATATTAAAAACAGCGCTGAATGCAGGTAATGGATCGGCAATCCCAATCAGCTCCTGGTTCTTCACGTTATATGATCCATCACTCATTTTTTCTTCCAGCCAGTAAGGCTGCGATACAGGCATGTTTGCGGGCACATTTATTTTTCCTGAAAAATTAACATTCTTATTTTTTTCAGTGATCTTATTAAGTACCGTATCAAATTTATTAATAACTATGCTATCAAATCTTACCGCTGCTCCCTGCCGGTTGTTAACCGAAAAATTAACCACCATACTTTCTCCCTGTTTAACGAAAGCCTGGCTGCTGTAAGCATCCAGCCATGTGCCGCTCGCGTAGCAGATGATATCCTGTAATTCTTCCAGCTTCACCGTTTTCCAATAGCACGGAGACAGTTCATTTATCTGCTTATAAAGACCCACCAGTAAAGGAACAGATAAAGAGGGATCGTTTAAATCGTATCTGCTAAGGATCAAATCGATCAGTACCTCTATTTTGCGGGCGCCGATTCGTTGCCATCCGATATCCACTCCATCGGTAAGTGTTTTTCTTGCCTCGCTGCCATCTGTATGCGAAAAATTTTCCACCATTTCTCCCCGGGACGGTGCTACCCCAAAACCCTGACTTTTGTGCTGGCTGCGGCCCTCCGCGGCTATTTCTCCATAACTTTTACCCAGCAAGGGACTAAATCCTCCCGCATCGACATGGATTTTGTCACTTTCCGCAGTTGCCGCCCCATCAAAATTATAGCCGTTCCAGAGTATGCGTTTTGCCTGCCAGGGTTGCACCCCGTACCGGAACTGTTCCGGAAAAGCATTCTTATCGGCAGCAGCCTTGAATGCTTCACGGGCAAGCACAGCCGATGCTGAATGATGGCCGTGACCGGCGCGGCTATCCGGGGGAAACCGCGTGATAATGACATCAGGCTGAAATTTCCGGATCACCCACACTGCGTCCGACAAAATTTTGTCCTTTCCCCATACCTTAAGCGCTTCACCGGTGCTTTTGCTGAACCCAAAATCGAATGCCCTGGTAAAAAATTGCTCGCCGCCGTCGATCCTGCGCGCCGCAAGCAGCTCCTGGGTGCGTATGAGCCCCAGTTCAATGCCCTGTTCGTCTCCGATCAGGTTCTGCCCTCCATCCCCACGGGTCAGAGAAAGATAGCCGGTACGCAGCAGCTGATCATTGGAGAGCCAGGCGATCAGCCGGGTATTTTCATCATCGGGGTGGGCCGCGAAATACAACACGGATCCGAGTACCTTCAATTTTTTAATTTTCAGGAATATGTCTGAAGAAGAGTATGCCGCAGGCGTCTGGGCCCCCGACCGCAAAGCGATAAACAGTATTATTACGAGGAAAGTCCGCATTCGCATCATACCGGCGAAGATAAAGGATTGCCAAACTTTTATAACTGTATGGTATTGGATTTGTACAACGGCACCTATTAGTTTAATTTCACGGTCAACTTCATCATACTGCAAAAATTCTGGAAAATATCCCGTACAGTGCTGCTGGCAGCCATAGCCCTTATCATAGGTCTATGGCTGCTTATCCAGACCTCATTTTTCCAAACCATCTTAGTGCACCAGGTAGCAAAAAAAATCTCTCACGACCTGGGCACAACCGTAAAAATAAAGCATGTAAATTTTGAATTATTTAACAGCATGCTGCTGGAGGGAACACTGGTGCAGGACAGGAAAAAAGATACGCTCCTATATGCAGGCACTGTAAAAGTAAATATAACGGACTGGTTTTTTTTTAAGGACAAAGTGGAACTGAAATACATTGGCCTGAAAGACGCTGTCATAGAATTAAACCGAACGGATTCAATTTGGAACTACCAGTTTATAATAGATTATTTCAGCGGCTCCTCTTCTTCCAAAGAACAAAAAAATATCAATTTCAACCTTAGGCAGATCGAACTTGATAATATTTATTTACAGCAGAAAGACGGCTGGCGGGGCGAAGACATGACGGGATCGCTGAAATCGCTGGACCTGCATGCCGATGAAATCAATTTTGAAAAGAAATTCTTTCATATTCAAACTATTGATCTTGACGCACCTTATTTTTCCTTGTATGAATATGATGGGAAAAGACCTTCACTACCACCTGATTCCACAGAACCAGAAATCATTAATGATCCCGCACATCTTCGCTGGAATCCGGCGGGATGGAGCCTTTCCATTAACAGCGTTAATATTAATAAAGGCATTTTTCAGGCGGACAGTTATACGGAAAGACAACCTTATCCTTCATTCGATGGCGCCCATATTTTATTCAGGGATATTACCGGCAGCTTCAAAAACTGTAAACTGATAAATGATACATTAACCACAACCGTCTTATTAAAAACACGCGAGCGGTGCGGCTTTGAAGTGAATCAACTTGCCGCGCAAATGAAAATGCAGCCGGAAGCGATGGAATTTTCGAAGCTGGATATAAAAACACCCCGCAGCAGGTTACATGATTATTTTTCCATGCGCTACGCGTCGTTCGATGACATGAGTCACTTCATCACCAAAGTAAGAATGGAGGGTCATTTCAATGGTGCCGTCATCAGTAGCGATGATATCGCTTATTTTGCCCCTGAATTAAAGAACTGGAAAAAAAGAATTGTCGCTGAAGGCAGTGTAAAAGGCAGTGTCGATAACCTTAATGGCAAAAAATTAATTATCCAGGCTGGCAATGATACGTATCTCAAAGGAAATATCAGCCTGGCGGGACTTCCCGATATCAACAAAACATACATTGATTTTGAAGCAGATGATTTTAAAACAAATTATAAAGATGCTATTTCTTTGATACCTCAGCTTAAACAAGTGGAACAGATAAGGCTCGATCTGTTAGAATATCTCCGGTTCCGGGGCAACTTCACAGGGTTCATGAATGACTTTGTGACCTACGGTTCACTTGAAACAAAATTGGGCAGGGTAGTAACAGATCTGAATATGAAATTACCGGCCAGCCTGCCCTCAAAGTATTCCGGTCAAATTAAAACAACGGGATTTAACCTTGGCAAATTAATTGACAATAATGCTTTGGGAAAAATTGTTTTCCAGGGCAATGTAAATGGCAGTGGCCTGAGCCCTTCCACGCTCAATGCGAAACTGGATGGCAATGTGGACCTGCTTGAATTTAATAATTATTCTTACAAGGGAATAACCGTTAAAGGAAATGTAGCCAAACAATTATTTAATGGCGAGCTTATATCCGCTGATCCCAACCTGCAGGCGCAGCTCAATGGGTTGATTGATTTCAGTAAAAAAATACCTGAATTTAATTTTGAGGCAAATATAACAAAGGCGGATCTGAAGAAACTGAACCTGATTAAAGATGACATGGAATTTGACGGGAAGTTCCGCTTCAACTTCAAAGGAAACAACATAGATAACTTCCTGGGAACTGCCCGGATATACGATGCTTCCCTGGTTCAAAGAGGCAAAAGAATTTCATTCGATTCATTACACATCGAATCAAAAATACTTGACAGCAATAAGGTGATCACTGCAGTCAGCAATGAATTCGATGCCGCACTTGCCGGTGAATTTTCCATCAAGGACCTTCCTGCAGCGTTCCAGACCTTTCTGAATAAATACTATCCCGCTTACATCAGGCCTTCGAAAAAAATTCTCACCAATGAAAACTTTAGTTTTGTTATCACTACTAAAAAAGTAGATGAATACATTAGCCTGATAGACTCCAATTTAAGCGGCTTTAATTTTAGTACGCTGACGGGCAGGATCAACACCAAAGAAAACATGCTTGATCTCAATGCGGAAGTACCGCAATTCAATTACAAGAACATTGCCTTTTACGATGTGAAGATGAGGGCCACGGGTGCGTATGACAGTCTTTCTCTTGAAACAGAAATAGCGAACGTCTACATTAACGACAGTCTTAATTTTCCGGGAACAGTAATCAAATTAAAATCTGCCAAAGACATTTCCGATATTAATATTCACACCAGCGCCAACCAGACACTGAACTCTGCAAACCTTATTGCCCAGGTAACGACACTCCCCAAAGGAGCAAAAATTAAATTCAGGGAATCTAACTTCGATGTAAATGGTAAAACCTGGACTATTGACAAAAACGGTGAGCTGGTATTAACCGAAGACCTCATTTCCGCAGAAGGCATAAAATTATATAACGGGCTACAGGAAATTCATGTAACCTCCACTCCCTCGGTGTTAAATAAAAATGTTAACGATCTGAGAGTTGAGATGAAGAAAGTAAATATTGGCGACTTCACCCCTTATTTTGTTACCTCAAACAGGATCGAAGGATTACTAAGCGGAATAATAAGCCTTACTGACCCGTTTGGTAAATTAAAAATAGATCTTAACGCAGAGGCGGAGCAATTCAGGCTGGACGATGACTCAATAGGCAAAATCGCCCTAAAGGGAAATTATTACAAACTTTTTAATGAAGCGAATTTTAATGCTGTCTCAGAAAATAAAAATTACAATTTCGATCTCAAGGGAATCTATCAGCTGGGAGACAGTACAAAGGCGGAAAACCTGGACATATTTACAAACCTCAGGGATACTAAAATAGACATCCTGCAAAGGTATTTGTCAGGAGTGTTCAGTGGTCTTACAGGAACGGCAACCGGTGTATTAAGAATCAAGGGTGCCCCTAAAACCTTAAACTATCTTGGCTCCGTTCATTTGATGGACGCGTCATTTAAAGTTAAATATACCAATGTGGTGTACAGAATACCAGATGCGAACATTGAACTGAAAGAAGACCAGATCGACTTTGGTTCTTTCAGCTTTATTGACAAGAATAATAACAAGGCCCAGATCTCGCGCGGTATCTTGTATCATCAAAGCTTTGACAACCTGTCTTTTGATTTTGCTATGAGCACACCGAAGTTACTGGTGCTGGCAACCAATAATTCTGGTGGCGATCCTTATTACGGCACCGTGATCGCCAAAGCGAACATGACATTCAAGGGGCCTTTGGAAGACATGCAGCTGAATATCGAAGCCGAACCTGCAGACAGTTCTTCCCTGATCATTAATACTAAAAGCGGAAAAGAAAGCGGTCAGGCGGATTTCGTAGTCTGGAAAGTGTATGGCCGTGAAATGCAGACAGTGAAAGCATTTAAAGAAAGCAATCTTACCGTAAATCTTAACGTAACGGCCAATAATTATGCTAAGATGTTTGTGATACTGGATGAAGTGACTGGCGACGTGATCCAGGCCACAGGTACCGGCAATCTTAAGATACGGGCCACCATGGATGGAGAATTTAGCATCACCGGCCGCTATAATATCGATCAGGGTAATTATAATTTCAATTTCGAATCTTTGCTTAAAAAGCCTTTCCGGTTGCGGGAAGACGGAACAAATTATATTCAATGGTCAGGTGACCCTGAAAATGCAACAATAAAAATTGATGCGGAGTATGAAGCGGAAAATGTGCGGTTCAGTGATCTGGGTACATCGCTTCAAACTCTTGCCCCTACCAATGACAACATTACCAAATACCGGGGAAAGGTACTGGTAGTGGCAAGTTTATCCGATCAGTTATTATCCCCTTCTATAAAATTCCGTATCGAACTGCCTTCCAACAGCCCGCTTAAAAATGACGACGGTATCATTCATTTACTGGAGGCCATTCAACGGGATGAGAACGAATTGAACAAACAGGTGGCCTTTCTCGTAGTATTCAACAGCTTCGGACCTTTGTCAACCTCGAATCAGAGTAGTATTGCCAATAACGCTTTCGAGGGACTTGTTGTGGGAAGCATTTCAGGGGTTCTCTCCAATACGCTCAGCCGTCAGTTTTCCAATGTGTTTCAAAAAGTATTCAATGATAAAAGTATCAAAGTAAATTTTAATGCGCAGCTGTACAGTGGCACTAACTTTCTTAATAGCCTTAATACCACTTCCAATGCTTTTAACATCGACAGGACCAACCTTAATCTCTCCGTGGGTAAAAGTTTATTTAATGAAAGACTTACGTTTACATTGGGCAGTGCGGTGGATTTTGGGTTGAACACCACTCAGGTCAGGGCTGCCAATAACCTGCCTTTTTTGCCGGATGTGACCGCAGAATGGAAGATTACTCCTGATGGAAAGCTTGCGCTTACTTTTTTTTACCGGGACTCCTATAATTTTCTTCCCAGCGCAAGTTCCAACCAGATCAATGCAAAACAGAATCGTACAGGTGCGAGTATCAGTTACAGGAGAGACTTTGAAAATCTCAGTGAATTAATGGACAATAGGAAAAAGAAGAAAAAATAATTATCCCCTTAGTATTTCATGCCCGAGCTTATCCCTTTTAGTCTGCAGATATTTTTCATTGTGAATATTAGGTTTGATTTCAATAGGGATGGACTCCACAACTTCCAATCCATATCCGAGTAGTCCGGCACGCTTCTTAGGATTATTGCTCATTAATCTTAGCTTGGTGATATTGAGGCTTCTTAATATCTGCGCACCTATTCCGTAATCTCTTTTATCCATGGGAAAGCCAAGGTGAAGATTGGCCTCTACTGTATCCATTCCATTCTCCTGGAGCTTGTAAGCTTTTAATTTATTAAGAAGCCCTATTCCCCTTCCCTCCTGGTTCATGTACAATATGGCTCCCTTTCCTTCTTGCTGGACCATCTGCATGGCGGCATGCAGCTGGTCTCCGCAATCACAACGAAGCGAGCCTAATATATCACCGGTAAAACAGGAAGAATGCACTCTTACAAGCACCGGTTCATCCTTTTCCCATTCCCCTTTGATCAGGGCAAGATGTTCGTTGGTGGTGCCTTTTTCACTGTATGCCACGAGTTTGAAATCGCCATATTTTGTAGGCATGTTCACTCTTACGATCTCTTCGATCAATGTATCTCTCTTTAACCTGTACTCGATAAGGTCTTTGATCGAGACCAGTTTCAGGTTGAATTTTTTAGCTATTAATTTCAGTTCCGGGAGCCTGGCCATGGAGCCGTCTTCATTCATTATTTCCACGAGCACCCCGGCGGCCTCGAATCCGGCAAGCCTGGCAAGATCTATGGTCGCTTCAGTATGGCCTGCCCTTCTCAGCACTCCACCCTTTTTTGCACGTAGCGGAAAAATATGACCTGGACGGCCGAGATCTTCCGGTTTTGTATAGGGGTCTACCAGAGCCTTAATGGTCTTAGCCCTGTCATGCGCAGAAATACCGGTGGTGCATCCGTGACCAAGAAGGTCTATGGAAACAGTAAACGCCGTTTCATGCAGCGCGGTATTGTTATTTACCATCAGGTCCAGTTGCAGCTCCTCACAACGGTCCTCCAGTAAAGGTGTACAGATCAATCCCCGGCCTTCTTTACTCATGAAATTTACCATCTCAGAGGTGACATTATGGGCCGCGGTTACAAAATCACCCTCATTTTCACGATCCTCGTCATCTACTACTATTATTAACTTTCCTGCCCTGATCTCCTCAATGGCATTTTCTATGGAATCCAGCATCTCATTCTTTTGGGCAAAGTTAACTGATTTCGGGGGAAGCCAAAGCCTGGCTGGGTATCGTCAGAGCAGCTATCCCCACCCCCATTTGAGAAACATGGGTATTGCTTTTGCCCAGGAGGTAACATCATGCTTACCGTTGGGCATCTGGAGATAATAGAAATCACGACCTTCCAGGTAGCCTTTTTTAACAAGTTCCCGCATCAGGTCCACGGTATCATCAATAGAATCTATCACCCCGTTTTTGTTTCGGTCCTGCGCCTCATCAAGCTCTCCACACTGGAAAAAGAACTTCATACCCGGTCGGTACCCGCTTTTTCTTACCTGCGCATGCATCAGGCGGTGCGCGGATTGATTGTATTCCTTCTCTGTCTGGCCTACCGACCTCCACCAGAGTGATCCTGAAAACACGCCGGCTTTTGAAAATATCCCTGGATTGTTCCAGGCGATATCCAGCGCGCTGAGCGCCCCAAGGGAAAAGCCGCCAAATGCTGTTTCATTAAAAATATACTGACTGAATCTTCCGAGGATAAATGGCATCAGTTCGTTAAGGACGAACTGCTCATATAAACCTGCTTTTGCGCCGCGGCCCATATAATCCGGGGTCAGGGCCATGCCATACTCATTTATCCTGTCTGGTCCGCCGTGAATACCCACAACCAGGAGCGGCCGGATCAGCTTTTCACTATTAAAAAAATCCAACAGCTTCTCAAAATCCATTTTTACCAGATCCTGGCCATCATTCATCAGCAGGAGGCTGTATCCCATTCCGGGGTTATCAGCTCCGGACTGGTAGAAGTCAATCTGTACTATTCTGTCCAGTAATTCCGATTGCAATTCTATTGTTTCCACCATTACATCTGCGGTAAATTCAATTTCCATAATCACTGATAGCTTTTATTTTCACGGATAAGGATGCAATATTCAATTTTTTTATTCAACCCTCTTCCAATAAATTTGATACCAACTCCCTGGATAAAATTTCATACCACTGTAAGTTTTAAATATGAAAAAGATAGGCATACTCTTCGGAAAGGAAAGGAGTTTCCCCATGGCTTTTATAGAGCGGGTAAACAGCAGGAATATCGAAGGAATTGTGGCCGAGCCTGTGCACATTGATAAAGTAGTACAGGGTAAAGCGGATGAATATGCGGTGATCATTGACCGTATTTCACAGGACGTTCCTTTCTACCGGGCATATTTAAAAAATGCGGCCATTTGCGGCACAGCAGTTATTAACAATCCTTTCTGGTGGAGTGCCGATGAAAAGTTTTTCAACAATTGCCTTGCCGAAAAGATCGGGGTGCCTGTTCCCAAAACAGTTATTCTCCCTTCAAGAGAAATTCCGGCAGATACTTCTGATCAGTCATTCAGCAATCTCGTTTTTCCGCTGGATTGGGAAGGGATCTTCAGCTATATCGGCTTTCCCGCTTACATGAAACCTTTTGCAGGGGGCGGATGGAAAAATGTATACAGGGTAGATGGCGTTGATGACCTGTTTCAAAAGCACAGAGAAACCGGTCAGCTGGTGATGCTGTTGCAGGAAGAAATTATTTTTGATGAATATTACCGCTGTTATTGCATTGGAGGAAACATCGTGCGTATCATGAATTATGAACCGCGTAATCCTCATCACCTGAGGTATAAAAGTAATTTTAATCCCAGCCAGGAAAGGCTGAAGCAGATGGAGGATATCGTTATTAAAATAAATAAATATTTAGGATATGATTTTAATACCGTAGAGCTTGCATTGCGCAACGGAATTCCTTACGCTATAGATTTTTGCAACCCCGCGCCGGATGCAGAACTAACAAGTGTTGGCGAAGACAACTTTAAGTGGGTGGTAGAAACTGCCGCTGACTATGCCATCCAAAGGGCCATGGACCAGCAACCCGGGCAGGATAACCTGACCTGGGGTGATTTTGTAAATAAAGCAGTTGCTAAACAACCTTTAATTTGATGGGCAATATAAATAATCAGCACTTTACCCTGGGAATTGAAGAAGAGTACATGGTGCTCGATCCTGTTACCCGGGAATTAAAAAGCCATGAACAGAAAATTGTAACGGAAGGACAGCGGGTAATTAAAGATAAAGTGAAGGCCGAAATGCACCAGGCGGTTGTAGAAGTGGGAACAGATATCTGCCAGGATGTGGACGAAGCTTATAAAGATGTTTCTAACCTCAGAAGAACGATCTCTGACATTGCGCAAAGCCTGGGATTATGGGTTGGCGCTTCAGGTACGCATCCTTTCAGCCATTGGGAGAGACAGCTGATCACTGATCATGTACGCTATAGCGAAATCGTAAATGAACTGCAGGAAGCAGCACGCAGTAATTTAATATTCGGCCTGCATGTGCATGTGGGAATGAATGACAGGAGAATGGCTAATCATATAGCAAATTCCACAAGGTATTTCCTTCCTCATATTTATGCTTTGAGCACCAACAGCCCATTCTGGGAAGGAAGGCTCACCGGCTACAAATCTTTCCGCACAAAAGTATTCGACAAGTTTCCCCGCACAGGCATACCGGAAACTTTTGAAAGCATCGAAGCGTATGATAGTTATATACAATTACTGGTAAAGACCAACTGTATAGATAACGCTAAAAAGATCTGGTGGGACCTGCGTGTGCATCCCTTTTTTAATACCGTAGAATTCAGAATCTGCGACGTGCCCATGACCGTTTCTGAAACGATCGCCATTGCTGCATTGTTCCAGGCAATATGTGCAAAAATATACAAGTTGCATTCCCAGAACCTTAATTTCATTCAGTACAGCCGCGCGCTGATAAATGAAAATAAATGGCGGGCCAGCAGGTATGGCATCGATGGGCGACTGATCGATTTTGGCAAAGAAGAAGAAGTGAGTGCGAGGGTATTGATCCATGAGCTGCTTGAATTTGTGGATGATGTGGTGGACCAGCTGGGAAGCAGGCACGCTATTAACTATGTGAGCCGCATGCTTGATGTTGGCACCGGCGCCGACCGGCAGTTAAAAGTGTTTGAGGAAACCGGTAGCATGGTGAGCGTAGTGGATTACATTCATGGGCAGTTCCTTGAATAATAAATTAAAAAAATGTCTGAGGATCTTCAGTTAATAAAAGGGTCGAAAAAACAACGGTACCAATCCTTACTTCCTCAAATCAAAGCGGTTATTGAAGGGGAGCCTGATCTTATTGCCAATCTTGCAAACATTACAGCTTGTCTTAAAGAGCAGTTTGGATGGTTATGGACAGGGTTTTATCTTGTAAAAAATAATGAGCTGGTGCTGGGTCCATTCCAGGGGCCCCTGGCCTGCACGAGGATCCAGAAAGGCAGGGGCGTTTGCGGAAGAAGCTGGGCAGAAAAAAGAACGCTGATCGTTGCTGATGTCAATGCTTTTCCCGGTCACATTGCCTGCAGCAGTGTCTCCCTGTCGGAAATAGTGGTTCCTGTGATCAGGAACCACGAGGTAGTAGCAGTATTGGATGTTGATAGTGAGCAGTATAGCCATTTTGATGAAACGGACCAGGAGTTCCTCGAGGCGTTGGTTGATGGGATTGATATTTAATTTCTCTATCGTTATTTCTTACTTTTGTCTACATGCAATCCTTAAATAAAACGATCCGTGTAGCAGTTCTTGACCTTAATGAAGGCCAGCCTAACCAAGGAATGAGGTGCATCCGGGAGATACTTAAAAGTTATAGTTTGGCGCACCAGCTGGAGGTATCTTCTGATGAATTCGAGGTCCGCATCCAGAAGCAATTACCCGGTCTGGATTATGATATTTACATTTCCAGTGGCGGTCCCGGATCTCCCCTTGATAGTGAAGGCAGCGAATGGGAAGGATTATATTTTGGCTGGATAAAAAAAATTCAGGCTTACAATAAAGATTCCCGTAATCTTAATAAAAAAAATATCCTCTTCATTTGTCATTCGTTCCAGCTGGCCTGCCGGTATTTTGAAGTGGGCCATGTGGCAAAAAGAAAATCGACCTCTTTCGGTGTTTTTCCTGTTCATGTGGTGGAGCAGCATGATCCGGTATTCAGCGGATTGAATGACCCGTTCTATGCGGTGGACAGCAGGGATTACCAGGTTATTGAACCGGATTATAAACACCTTGAAAACATCGGCGCTTCGGTTCTGGCCATTGAAAAAGAACGTCCGCATGTTCCGCTTGAAAGGGCGCTGATGGCCATCCGGTTTAATAATTACATGCTGGGAACACAGTTTCACCCGGAAGCCGATGCAACAGGAATGACGATGTACCTGCAGCGTTCGGATAAAAAAGAATTGGTTATTGAAAATATTGGTTTGGAAAAATGGCAATCGATGATCGAACAATTAAATGATCCTGATAAAATCAGGTGGACATACGCCCATGTGCTGCCGAATTTTCTTGACCAGGCACTGGAACAGAATTTGATATATTAAGCACATGGATAAACACACCTATCAGGCTGGTATTATTGGCAATTGTTCTTACCTGGCTCACGTAAATATAAACACGAATATAACCTGGCTCTGCTGGCCCCGTTTCGATAGTTCATTTGTATTCGGAGGATTACTTGATAAAGAAAAAGGAGGAGAATTTTCTATACTACCTGCCGGTGAACATACATCCAAACAATATTACCGGGAAAATACAAATGTCCTTTGCACGGAAATTTCAAATGAAGACGGCAGGTACCGGGTTACAGATTTCGCTCCCCGTTTTCATCAGTATGACCGGTTTTTTAAACCGCTGATGCTAATAAGAAAAATAGAAGTGCTGGAAGGTATGCCAAGAATAAAAGTTACCTGTAAACCAACTTATGATTATGGCTCCACTATACTCGACCCTGTAAGAGGAAGTAATCATATCGAGTACCCGGGAGCAGGAGCCAAAATCAGGTTAACTACGAACATCCCTATCAGTTATATGCTCGATGGTCATTATTTTATATTAAATGAAACCTGCTATCTCCTGCTTGCCTACGGCGCACCTTTTGAGGCGCCATTACAAAGTACTGTTGAACATTTCCTGCGGGAAACGACGGAATACTGGCGAACGTGGATCAAGCATTCGTCTATTGTACGCTTTTACCAGCCATTCATTATTCGCTCGGCCCTTGCGCTTAAGATCCATCAGTACGAAGATACCGGCGCCATCGTTGCCGCCAGCACTACGAGCCTTCCTGAATTTAACGGCAGCGGCAGAAACTGGGATTACCGGTTCTGCTGGCTAAGAGATACCTTTTATGTGATAACCTCTTTAAATCATATCGGACACTTTGAAGAAATGGAAAGATATTTTCATTTTGTCACCGATATATGTTTTTCAGAAGAATTCCGCTACCAGCCCTTGTATGGTATCACAGGAGAAAAAAAATTAACAGAAAAAATTCTTCCGGATCTTGACGGTTACATGGGCAATAAACCCGTAAGGATCGGTAACCAGGCCTACGAACATATTCAAAATGATATTTATGGCCAGGTACTGATCTCCCTGCTGCCCTTATATACTGATCATCGGTTTGTTTTCAAAGAAAGGAAGGATTCTGCCAGGTGGATAGATACTGTTCTTGGAAAAATAGAAATTACCATAGATGAGAAAGATGCAGGCATTTGGGAATTCCGCAACATGGCCAATCATCATGCATACAGTAATCTTTTTCAATGGGCAGGCTGTAGCGCGGCAGAAAAAATGGCCAGGCTGATAGGTGATGAAAATTTATTGCAGAGAGCCACGTTATTAAAAGAAAGGGCTGCCAAACATATTGAAGAATGTTACGACCCGTCAAGAAAAGTTTACACCCACGCCAAGGGCAGCCCACACCTGGATGCCAGCACACTGCAGCTTATCATGATGAACTTTATCGATCCTGCATCGCAGAAAGCAAAAGATCATCTTGTTGCGCTGGAAAAAGAATTAAGAACACCAACAGGATTATTTTACCGGTATCTGCATGCAGATGACTTCGGGAAACCCAAATCTACCTTTCTGATGTGCGCTTTCTGGTATGTTGAGGCGCTTGCCTGCGTGGGCAGAGTGGAAGATGCCATACGGGAGTTTGAAAATCTTCTTAAATACTCTAATCACTTATTATTGTTCAGTGAAGACGTGGATGAAGAAGATGGCAGCCAGTGGGGTAATTTTCCACAGGCATACAGCCACGTGGGCCTCATGAACGCCGCTTACAGAATAGCCATGAAACTCGACGTGCCGATATTCCTTTAAACATTCATCGGTTTATCAACATGGTTTAAGGCAAGGTCTTTCAGGAATCCCCTTACATCCAGATAATTACCAGTAAAAAATCTGGCGGCAGAAACGTGACTGCCCACTTTAATCGTTATTGCCGTCGGAGGCAACGCTTTAAAGATGTCTTCATCGGTATGATCATCTCCTATAGCCATGATAAAATCATACTCCCTGTCCTGGAGGAAATTCAACGCAGCTTTTCCTTTATTTATCTCGACATTTTTTATCTCAACAACTTTGTTTCCCGGTAATAATTGAAGGCCCTTATCTTCTACCAGGTAGCGCAGCGTATTGACAAGCTCACTGGTTCTCAGCTCTCCGAGACTTTCCTCTACCTTGCGGTAGTGCCATACCAATGAATAATCTTTTTCTTCTATGAAAGCTCCGGCAGTGCGGTCGGTAAACGATTCCAGCACCGGAAAAATATCTTTTTTCCAAAGTGCATTCAGGCTCGGTACGCTTTGCCACTCGCCCCCATTGATTTTTGTCCATGCGCCATGCTCAGAGATCATATCTATATTTAGTGAACCGAACCACCGCTCCAGGAACTTAGGATCGCGCCCGCTCACGATCACTACCCTGTTTGATTTATCAGCGGATAATTGTTTAAGCAGATCATTCAATTCCTGGTCAGGAGCAGCCTGTTCGATATTTGTTTTAAACCCGACAAGCGTGCCATCATAATCAAGAAATATTAACCTGTTACGGGTATGCGCGTAAAAGTTTTTAATATTTTGCCTGGTAGAATTGTTAATGCGCTTTGCATACATCGACAATTGCATTTGCTTTACTTCGCTAAGCTTGGTCATGAATAATTTCACCCAGTGTCCTATATTAAATTTCGAAACGATCTCTTTCATCATCCGCATTCTTCTCTCCTGCTCTTTTTTGGGCATGTTCAACGCTTCCATGATCGCATTTGCAATTGCCCTGATATTATTCGGATTCACGATCAATGCGTCTACAAGTTCCTTGGATGCCCCAGCCATTTCACTAAGGATCAGCACACCATCATTATTAATTCTGCTCGCTATATATTCCTTGCATACGAGATTCATTCCATCCCTCATCGGTGTCACCAGGCATACATCCGCCTTGTAGTATAAGGCAGATAATTCTTCCACCGGAAAAGAACGGTAGAAATAAAATACAGGCTGCCAGTCAATCGTTCTGTAACGCGCGTTAATACTTCCCACAACTTTATCTATTTCATCCCGGAGCTCTTTGTATTGCGGCACATTATCGCGCGAGGGTACAACGATCATATACAGAACAATTTTACTCATGTCCTCCGGATTCTGCTGGAGGAACAATTCATATCCCTGCAGGCGCTGCAGTATCCCTTTGCTGTAATCCAGCCTGTCAATTGATAATATTATTTTTATATTCTGAAAATTCTTATCAAGTGTCTGTAATTGTTCCTTTACCAGCGGGGAATACACCAGTGCTTCAAACTTTGAATTGTCTATTCCCATCGGAAAACTGTCCACCACAATCGTCCGGTTGTTATAGCTGATCTCATTGGAAGAAGCATTGACGGCAGGCAATAATCTTCTGGCAGACTGCACCAGGTGCCTTGCATCATCAAATGTGTGAAAGCCAATAAGATCTGCTCCAAGCATGCCTTCCATAATTTCATTTCTCCATGGGATCAGTCTGTACAATTCATAACTCGGAAAAGGTATATGCTGAAAAAACCCAATAGTAACGTCTGGCAATACAGCTCTGATTAATCCAGGCAGCAAAAGCAGCTGGTAGTCATGGATCCAGATCACGTCGCCGGGTTCAGCGATCTCCAGCACTGAATCGCGAAACTTTTTATTCACCGAAAGATAGCTATCCCAGTATGCCTGCTGATATCGCGCATACGTAGGCATATAATGAAATACAGGCCACAGCACTTCATTTGAAAATCCTTCATAATAGTTATTAATTTCATCCTGTGTCAGAAATACAGCTTTGAGATTTTGCTCATCGAGATCATTTGTGATTTTATGCTGTTGAGCCTCGTCCGAAATCTCCAGGCCCGGCCACCCTACCCAGATATTTCCTGACTGCTGGTATACAGATCCAAGGCCCGTTGCCAATCCACCTTCGCTGGGAATTAAAATATACCCGCCATTATTTTCCGAAAGCTTTACAGGCAACCTGTTGGATATTATAATTGTTTTACTCATAGGTTACTTCTTCTGTGAAAGCCTTAATATACTATAAACATACCAGTTTTTTCAATGTTAATAACCTTGTGAGCTGATAATCGGATCTATTGAACCAATAACATAAACAAAATTATGAAGTGAGGAATAATTTCCCCAATCATTTTATTAATACCTTTTTATTCATATTAAGAGGCTGAACAGGCAATGGCAGGTAATTTTTATTGTACGATCTGTAATACAAAATTATTAATAATTAAAAGAGCTATCATGGGTAACATCTTGTATTTAGTAGCAGTAGTACTGGTAATCTTCTGGGCAATCGGATTTTTAGGATATAATGCCGGAGGGTTGATTCATATACTGCTGGTAATCGCTGTAATAGCTGTCATTCTGAGATTGATCCGTGGTTCTGGCGTTTAGTCTTTCTATCCTGCTTTAATATTTAACCCCTTTAACCAGGGGTTTTTTATTTTTGCGGAATGAAGATACAATGCTGGTCGGTTGGGAAAACTAATGAGGAATATGTAAATGCCGGCATTACTGATTTTACCAGGCGTACTGGCAATTACTTTTCCTTCTCCTGGAAAATTATTCCCGTTCCCCGCAATGCCGGGTTGCTGTCAGAAGCCGATCTTAAAAAGAAGGAAGCAGAAAGCATATTGAAAATGCTGGAAGACAGTGATTACCTGGTAGCGCTGGATGAAAGAGGAAAATCATTCAGCTCCGCCCAACTTGGCGTCTTCTTACAGTCACGTGCAAACGAAAGCACTAAAAATGTGATATTTCTGATAGGCGGTGCGTATGGAATTGACAGATCCGTCTTAAAAAGAGCCAACCTGACCTGGTCATTATCAGCACTCACTTTCCCGCACCAGCTCGTGCGGCTTATATTAGCCGAACAGGTATACCGGGCATGCACCATACTTCGAAATGAAAAGTACCACCACGGCTGAGTAGCTCTTATACCCTATCTTTATCAAAAAAGCAGGTAATCTACATGACCCTAATTATTATAATTATAACTGCCATTATTTCCTTTGCCGCTTTCAGCAACGATAAGATAATGAATGATCTCATATTTTATCCCCCCGCGGTTACCAGCAACAATCAATTTTATCGTTTTATTACCTGCGGTTTTATACATGCAGATCTGGGACACCTTATTTTCAATATGTTTTCCCTGTATATGTTCGGAAAATTTGTAGAGGAAAAATTTAATGATATTTTCGGTACCGGCGGTAACCTTGTTTATCTGCTGCTTTATATATCAGCGCTGGTGGTATCATTGCTTCCCACCTATTTTAAAAATAAAAACAATCAGCATTACAGAAGCCTGGGCGCTTCAGGAGCCGTGTCTGCAGTGGTCTTTGCAGGACTGATGATCGCTCCTTATATCAAAGTAGGACTCTTCATCATTCCGCCGGTCATTCCTGGATTTGTATTCGGACCGTTATACCTCATCATTTCTGCATGGCTGGATAAAAGGGGAAGGGACAATATCAATCACTCGGCGCATATCTGGGGGGCGTTATTCGGAATAGCGTTTCTTATCATAGCCGGCGCCGTATCCGGCCGGTACAATGCTGTTGAAGAATTCATCAATGGCATCAGGCTTTATTTCAGTAACTGATGGTTGTATACCAGCTGAACAATTTTTTTTGTCACAGTCGTAATCCGGAAACGGTTATCTATTCTCTGACCGGCCACCCAGCAGATCTTTTTATTGGATTCAAGCACCAGGATCCTTTCTTTTTGAGTCGGTGAAAGCTTCTGGTCAATCAGAAAACGCGAGACTTTTTTCTTCCTGGTCATACCGATGGGATAAAAATAATCTCCCTCTTTCCATTTTCGTAATATCAAAGGATATATAATTTCCCGGGAATCTATGTGTGCGATCAGCGGATCTGTTGAAATAACAACATCACTTGAAATATTTATTTTCAATATCCCTCCACCTGCATCTTTCTGATCTTTTTCAATAATAATAAAATCTGTCGTGGCAGGTTCTTTTTCAGCTATAATCAGCCAGTTGCGGTTCTTAATAATGCGGTGAGTGGAAGAAGCGATAAATTTACCATGTTCTCCGTCGATGAGGTGTACGACATCATCGACCTGGTGCGCGGAAAACCCATATGATTTGATGATCTCATGCACAATAGTATGCAAGGGTTGCGCTTTTTTAAGTTTTAGTAAGGGAATATGTATTTCGCTTCCTTTTTTCTCCAGTAATCTTTTTTTATGGAGATCCAGCGACTGATTATACAACACTTCGATTTCTCTGAAACGGCCCGCATTTTCCTGCATATTGCTCTCCGCCTCCGGATAAATATTTTTTATCATCGGTATGATACTATTACGAAAATAATTTCTCGAATACTTATCGGAGATGTTGGAACTGTCCTCCCGCCATTGCAGATTCGATTCTCTGGCAAAATGTATTATATCATCTTTGGAAAAAGGCAATAACGGACGAACGGTATTATTTGTTTTTGGAAGAATGCCGCGAAGTCCACTGATACCTGTGCCACGAAAAAAATTCATAAGCATGGTCTCTGTATTGTCACCGGCATGATGGGCAGTGAGCAGCCACCGATGACCAGCCACAAGTAACTCATTGAACCAGTTATAACGCAGTTCCCGGGCAGCTACCTGAACGGAAATCGTTTTTTGGGCAACATATTGTCTGGTTTCGAATAGCCTGACATGTACAGGTATTTTATAAATATCCGCAAGATGGCGAACAAATTCTTCATCGTCATCACTTTCTTTTCCTCTCAATTGGAAATTCGCATGGGCAATACTAAAACTATAGCCAGCACGATGACACAATTCACAAAGCACGGCAGAGTCTGCTCCCCCGCTTACCGCAAGTAACAAGTGGTCAGTTTTTTCAAACAGGTTTTGCTGTTTGACATGATTTATAAAATGCTGAAATAATTCCATCTGCTTCATTATAACTTAATCAACCAGCTCATCATAAGCCATTCTCAATTCATTCAATGCATGATTATCGCCAGCGGCACGCGCCTGCTGCATTCCTTTTTCATACCATTGTGCTGCGAGTTCATTGTTACCTGTTCTTTCCAGCAGTTTAGCCAGATGATAATAAGACCCAACGTACCCGGGATCCCTGTTAAGTATGTCTTCAAAAAGAGCGCGTGCGGCATTTTCATCACCTGCCTTAATATATTCCAGCGCAAGAGCATGCTGAAGAAATGCATCCTGCGGCGTTGCGGTCAAAAATTCCTTCAGTTTTGATATCCTGTCCATTTTAAAACAATAAAAAAATTACTGGCATTCAATATTATCTTTGCGGACCAATAACAAACCCCAACCGATATGAAGATTTTAGTTTGTATCAGCAAAACACCGGACACCACGGCAAAAATAGCTTTCACTGATAACAATACGAAATTCGCTGAAACCGGCGTACAATGGATCATCAATCCATACGATGAATGGTATGCACTGGTAAGGGCGATTGAATTAAAAGAAAAAGACCCCGCTGCAATAATTCACCTCGTATGTGTCGGAACTGCCGATGCGGATCCGATTATCCGGAAGGCCCTGGCCCTGGGCGGTGACGAAGCGTATCGCGTAAATGCTACCAGCCAGGATAGTTTTTTCATCGCTTCCCAAATCGCAGTAATCGCCAAACAGGGCAGCTATGACCTGGTGTTCACAGGAAAAGAAACCATTGATTACAACAGCTCTTCTGTGGGGGGCATGCTGGCCGAATTGCTCGGCGTTCCCTTTATCAGCCTGGCCACAAAATTTGAACTTACCGGAAATTCTGCCACAGTCACCCGTGAGATCGAAGGCGGTGAAGAAACCGTAGAAACCAACCTCCCCCTGGTGGTCAGCTGCCAGAAAGGGATGGCTGAACAGCGCATTCCCAATATGAAGGGAATAATGGGCGCCCGGACGAAACCTTTAAAAGTCTCCGAACCAGCAGATACATATTCACTGACCAGCATTGTTTCTTTTGAAATGCCTGCGCCAAAGGCAGGAGTAAAAATGATACCGGCAGATAATCCCGCCGAACTCATTAGGCTGTTGAGAGAAGAAGCAAAAGTCATTTAATACCAAATTAACCTATCATGCCTGTTTTAATTTTCATAGACCATTCTGATAATTTAATAAAAAAGACCACTCCGGAAGTGATTTCTTATGGAGTAAAACTTGCTGCCCAGC